>OGCO01000025.1_pt1 | contig 224266 bp, 181 predicted proteins | sample 1570171 | NCBI WGS metagenome assembly OGCO01 (sample SAMEA4370583, study PRJEB24528) | human gut metagenome
ACAGCTCCATCACTTATCATAGAATGTCTATTTACAGACTTTATTTCACAGACTCTATTTTAAAACCTCCAGATAACATTGGATTGTCCATTTTTTCAACATCCAGCATAGACATGTAGGAAAGAATAGCAGAAATTCTATTTTGGTCACTTGTTTCATAATGAACATCATTAATGTAGTAACTTATTTTTGAAACGCCTCCTGAAATATAAGTATCAAATAAGTTGTTTTTCTTGTAGCCCTCAGTTGGTGGCAGTGGGCACTTATTGGCAACTGTTGGTGTAGTTACTGATTCATTTACTCTTACCTTGCACTTTAATACATATTTCTTGCCATTTTGTTTAACAGTGGCTTTTACAACTGTTGAACCTACTTTCTTTGCAGAAACAATTCCTTTTTTGGAAACCTTTACAATTTTAGAATTATTAGACTTCCAAGATATTTTCGCATTTTTACTAAGCTTTTTAATCTTAAGTGTTTTCTTTGAACCTGTTTCTAATGAAATCTTAGTTGAAGATAACTTTGGAGTCTGTTGTTTAGCCGAAACACTAGTGCTATTAAACAAACAAAAACTGCTTAGCATCATCATAGTAACAAAAATAAACATAAATCTTCTTTTCATATCATTTACCTCCTTAAATAACCGACCTACTTTTGGTAAATCAATTATAAAATATTTGATTAAAAAATGAAAGCATATTAAGGTAAAAACATGGAATATATTGTTGTATAAGTGGAACATATACAGAGGGAACGTTAACAAAGATTGAAGTGTTCATATCTTGAAATAATGAAAAGGAACACTATCAGTACGGAAAAGGAGGAAACACTATGAAAAGAACTAAAACAAAACTATTGAGAACACTTTTTGTTATTGCATTAATTATGTATGGAATTGCATTTAACGAAGAAGTAAATGCGAGAACAATCACAGAAGATGAAACAAATCAGATATGTACGGAAATAACACAAAAGATAGAAAATAAAAGTAAATCAGTTATAGAGAACGACTTTAGTAATATAAAGAAGATAACCACATATTATAGCGAGGAGGTTGGTATTAATTCGGAAGAACTGAAAAATATAGCAGTTGGGAAACCGTTTATGATTTATTCTTTATCAGATTCAAAAAAATTAGAGGGAATCGAGCAGCCTGACAGCGGAGTGTTAATCCTTAAGGATTGTGATATGTATGGAATGAAGTTACAACAATGATTAAAAGAATGGATACAGTATTCGAAATCAAAAACAAAAAACTTAAAAGGACAGACTATTATGCTTAAAATTACAACAAAAATTATGGAAAGACAAAAGGTGTCAAATATCATTTTGAAAAGATGGCGAACATAAATATTCATTTAATAAGCAGTTTATACATATAAGTAAAATAGTAAATCAAGGGTATAATAATTCTAATATATCAGGTGAAGGTTTAATAACTATAGTTGTACCAAAAAGTAATACTAGTATTAAAAGTATTATTAGTGGGTATGATGACATTTTTATAGAAGCAAAAAATAATATTGATATTTTTAATCTTAAGGATAGCAGGGTAAGTGAAGCTTTGAAGAAACTTGACAGGGAAGTGTTAATAATATTGTATAATTTAATTATTGTTATTATAATTTCTATAATCAGTCGTTTGGTTATAGTTCGTAGCCTTAACAAAATGAAGGTTAGAGACTGGTTGAGAGGAATTGTGTAGTAAGTAAAAGGAGGCAGCTTATGGATGGAAGTCACATTGCCATTCCAACCATTCTTAAGGTAGGAAAAGGCACTTTAAAAGATATAGGAAGTTACATTAAGGACAGCAGAATTGAAAATGCCGTTGTTTATTTTGGAAATGGTCTGGTTGATATGTTTGGAGATACTGTTCTTCAATCATTTCAAAAGGAAAATATTAATGTTTTGGAATATAAGGAACTGGATTCTATTAAAATAGAAGATATAATAGATTTGGCTTTTTCAATTGACAGCAAGGCACAGATTATTGTTGGAATTGGTGGTGGAAAGGTTATTGATGCTGCAAAATATGCAGCTTATTTAAGAAAATTACCTTTCATTAGTGTGCCTACATCTGCATCCAGTGACGGCTTTTCCAGTGCCAGTGCGTCATTACTTGTTAATGGAAGAAGAACTTCTGTGCCGGCAAAACTTGCATATGGAATTATTGCAGACACTGATGTTATAAAAAGTGCTCCGGAAAAGTTTTTGTATTCAGGTATTGGTGATTTGGTATCAAAAATTACAGCACTTTACGATTGGGTATTTGAGGACGAACACGGATATGCGGTGTTAAACGATTTTGCCATGATGATTGCAAAAAAAGCAGTAAATAGTTTTGTAAGAACTCCTTTTGAGAGTATAAAAGATGACCTGTTCTTAAGAGAACTTCTTGATTCTCTTGCAATGAGTGGAATTGCCAATGAAATAGCAGGAAACAGTTCTCCTGCAAGTGGAAGCGAACATCTTATTTCTCATGCTTTAGATAAAACATTGGAGCATCCGCAACTTCATGGAATTCAGGTTGGAATTGCAACTTATATAATGAGCAAGGTTCAGAACCACAGATATATTCGTGTAAATAAGATTTTTGAAGATACAGGTTTCTGGGATTATGTAAGCACCCTTGGACTGAAACGTGAGGATTATGCAAAGGCAATTGATATTGCACCATCAATAAAACCACACAGACATACTTATCTCCATGAGAAAAAATATAGGGAGCTGGCAAAAAAAGTTCTCTATGAAGATGAAGTTTTAAAGAAAGTGTTTGGCTGAATATAAGCTATTGTGGTATAATACTTTAGTTCAAGTGATTTATTTTTGGAGGATAATATGAAAGTATTAATGTTTAACGGAAGCCCTAAAGCTAAGGGCTGTACATATACAGCATTGGAAGAGATGGCTAAAGTCTTAAATGAAGAAGGCATTGAAACAGAGATTATGCACGTAGGAGCACACCCACAGGGAAGTTGTATGGGCTGTGGCGGTTGCTCAAAAACAGGTGAATGTGTGTATGGTGGAGAAGTAGTTGAAGCAGCAAAGAAGCTTAAAGAAGCTGACGGAGTCGTTTTTGGAAGCCCTGTTCATTATGCATCAATTAGTGGAAATATGATGGGATTTCTTCACAGATTATCATGGAGTGCAGGAAAAGATTTAAAATATAAACCGGCAGCTATGGTTGTAAGTGCAAGAAGAGCAGGAACAACAAGTGCTCTTGATGAAATTGCAAAGATACCTGAGTTTTTCCATATGCCATTAATTAACGGAAATTATTGGCCAATGGTTCACGGAAGCAATCCAGATGATGTAAGAAAAGATGAAGAAGGTCTTCAGATAGTAAGAAATATTGGACGAAATATGGCTTGGATTTTGAAGTGTATTCAGGTTGGAAAAGAAAATGGAATTGAACATCCACAGCCAGAAGATCCAGTTAAGACTAATTTCATCCGTTAATAAAACTGTTACAAAATATTTATCTGATTTAAAAGAAAGAATGGTAGAGTACTGACTAAGGGTAAGTGCTAACTTAAAAACGGATAGCGAAAGGAGATCTTATGGAAGACCAGACTATTATTGACAATGAAGCAGAGAACAAGGATTTACATAATGCTTCAGACAAGAAAGAAAAAGAGAAAGTTGATCCCAAGAAGGAATTTTTCAGTTGGGTAAGAATTTTTGTTGTAGCCATTGCTTTGGCATTGTGCATTAATAATTTTCTTATAATTAATGCCAACGTACCATCAGGCTCAATGGAGAATACAATTATGACAGGTTCAAGAATGATTGGACTTAGAACAGCTTATTGGTTCAAGGAACCACAGAGAGGTGAAATCATAATTTTCAAATATCCTGATGATGAATCAGAAAACTTTGTAAAGAGAGTAATCGGTTTGCCGGGAGAAAAGGTAACAATTAAAGATTCAAAGATTTATATTAATGACTCAAAAGAGCCATTAAAAGAAACATACTTAAAAGAGGATTGGTACTGGGAAAATGGTTCAGAGGAATCCGGTGGAGAGCTTGTATATCAAGTGCCAAAAGACAGTTATTTCGTCTTAGGTGACAACAGAAACAATTCTAAGGATTCAAGACTTTGGACAACAACAAACTATGTAAGCAAGTCAAAGATAATTGCAAAGGCAGAGTTTGTATATTGGCCATGGAAAGTCAAGGAAATGCTGGAAACAGCCAAGTATGATTAGAGTGGATTGATTAATTTAGAATGAAATTAGAATAAGAAAGATTGAAATTATAAAGAAGATGAAAGGTATATCGCTGAAAGATGGTATGCCTTTTGGTTTTGGGGGAGTATACGAAAAAAATTCGCTTTATGCAATACTTTTGGGAGCGGCAGGACCGGTCTTTCGGCTGCGATTACGTGTCGTAGAGCGAAAACGTTATGTCACACGTAATTTATTCAAATTTTCATATATTTTCGTTTCTAATTACGTGTCGTGGAACGAAAACGCTACACCACAAGTAATTTATTCAAATTTTCGTATATTTTCGCTTCCAATTACGTGTTGTGGAACGAAAACGCTACACCACAAGTAATTTATTCAAATTTTCATATATTTTCGTTTCTAATTACGTGTCAGAGAATAAAAATGTTGTATCACACGTAAGCTTGCCTAGTCGCAGGCAATTACGGAATATAGAACCGAAAATGTTGTGACATCCGTAATGGGTATCGTAAACTGGCCTATACTGAACCCCCAGGGCGTGTACACCGCCCTGGATGACTTTGTACCGAAAATGAGAAGAGAAATCTTCAAAAAAATCAGCTTACTTAAAAGGCATTTCTCACACAAAAATATGACAAATCAAATAACTTGTAAGATATTTTGTACACCATATTTTTCCAACCTATAATTTTCCTATAAAAAATGTAAAAAATATATAATAAAAATATTTCAAATTGTGTTATTTTGTAATGAAAATGTTATAATAACATAATAAATGAAAAAAGGACGAGCAACATAAGAGAATGAAAAAGAAAATTATAGTGGCATCAGTGTTTACAGTAGCGTTAATTGGCGGAATTATAGGAATTAAATCTGTTTCAGGAGGACATCACACAAGCGGAGCGGAGACGAAGATTGTACAGAAAACAACAATTCAGGAAACAACTATAGTAGTGCAAAATGAGACAAAGGCGCCTGTAGAAACTAAGAAAAAAGTTGATTTGATTTTTCCTGAAAAGTATAAGAATGTAAGTGCAATAAAGATTGAAAAGAAGAAGGTCAAGTCTGAAGATGATTCAGATGAGATGGTTGAAATATACGAGAAGGACGATGAAAAGTCTAAAGTTGTAGGAATCGGTGTAGATGGCAGTTACGTTAAGATTCTTAAAAAAGGAAAAAAATTTTACCAGATTAAATCTGACAAGATTACAGGATATGTTAAGAAAGAAAATGTAGTAACAGGCAAGAAGGCTAAGGAAGTTTTAATTGAAGCCAAGGACGTTATTGTAAAGGTTAAAGCGAAGAAAACAGAACTTAGAAGCGAAGATAATAAGAAATCAAAAGTTTTGTCTAATCTACAGGAGAAGGGAGAATATCCAATAACAGATATAAGCAAGGACAAAAAGTGGATTAAAGTAGAGAGAACATCCACAATGTTAGGTTGGGTTAAGACTAAAGATGTTACTGTAAAGATTCACAAGGAATATTTGTATACCCCGGAAGAATATGATGATATGCTTGAGCAGGAATGGGCAGCTAATGCCATTACATATACTTTGGAAGGAACTTCTCTTCCAAAAGAAGGCGAAGCAGCAGAGTTTTTGAAATATGCAACACAATTCCTTGGAAACAGATATGTTTGGGGTGGAACAAGTCTTACAAGCGGAGCAGACTGTTCAGGTTTTACAATGTCTTTGTTTAAAAAATTTGGATATAGTTTAAGCAGAACGGCAGCAGAGCAGGCTTACAATGGCAAAGCAGTAAAAAGTAACAAGCTTAAACCGGGAGATTTAGTATTTTATCATACCGACAGAAAAAACAAGAATGGAATAAGTCATGTTGCTATTTATATTGGCGACGGGAAGATTCTTCATTCTGCAAACAAGACTCAGGGTGTAATAATTTCAAGACTTGGCAATCCTTGTGCCGCAAGACGAATTTTAAGTGGAAAGTCAGTAAAAAAAGACAAGGATAAAGATAAAGATAAAGATAAAGAGAAAACAGCAGTTGTATCAACAAAGAAAGATATTAAACGATTAAATCAGGAAACAACAACTAAAGAAGAAAGTTCAACTGTTAAAATAGAAACAACGACACAAGTTCCTAATACTACAGAAGTGGAAACAACTACAAAGGTAGAGGAAACTGAAAGTTGTACAGATGAAGAATAAACATAAAAAATAGTTGTACTAAAAAATGTATAGTAAGTGAGAATGGGCTACTATCTTTGTAAAAAAAATTGCAAAGATAGTGGCCCATTTAATGTTTTGTGGAATAGTATAAAAGTTGAATTTTTATAGATTATCATAATAAATAATTTCTGATGTGGTAATAAAGTTAAGTTTCTTATAAAGATTATATGCCGGAACGTTTTCTTTTGTAACGTGAAGTATAATATTTTGGCATATATTTTTTATATCATATAAAGAATATTGTAAAAGAAGTTTGCTGTAACCATTGCCACGAAAAGCTTCATTAATTTCAACATTATGAATACATCCACAGGTTTCAAAAATGCTTACGAAACAGGAACCAATGTTGTTATTATCTTTAAAAATCTCAAATATAATTTCATCTTCATTTTCTGTTTTCTTAAAATCAATTGAACAGTCAAAGGATGAAGGCTTTTCGACAATGTTGTCTGTGTTAATAACCATTGAACATTCAGTGGTACTTGGATAATAACCATTGGTTCTAAGAAAATTTGGAGCTGTCTTATTATCTTTTGCAACAGGAATGGAAATATAGAAATCTTCCATTTCATAAGAAAGCTTCTCTAGAAGATAATTGCCAATGTTATTATTGCGATATTCGGGCAATACAAAGCCACAAATTTCTGCAGTTGATTCATCTATAAGATAGATGGAAATAAAACCTACAATTGTTTTATCTTTTTTTGCAATGATGACTTTTGAATAATAATCTTCTAAAGTATTATTATCTTTTATATTTTCATTCGGTTCATTATCAATAGTTGTTTCACAATCCTCGTTATCAATAAAAAATGTATTCTTAACATTATCAAATTTATTACATATATTAGCAATATTAGACAGATCTTCATAAAGTTTATCATTTATTTCAGATATAAATTCAAACGTAAGATTATCTAAATCTATTTCAGAGCTATTTTTTGCATTAGAATTACAATTATTATTAGAATCACAATCTGTTTTAAAATCATAGTTCATATTATTAGTCTCCGCTTTCAATAAAAATTACTTAATTAGAGTATCATAAAGATAAAAATAATCCAACAAAAATAGTAAAACCTTATGGAATGTGGTATATTGTTTTAGGAAAATCAATATAAAACAGATAATATTAAAATCAAGAATAGAAAGTTAAAAATGGTATAGCATATGAAATTAAAAATAGGTTCTCATGTTGGAATGAGTGGAAAGGATATGCTTTTAGGTTCAGCTAAGGAAGCTTATTCATATGGAGCAAATGTCTTTATGGCGTATACAGGTGCTCCACAAAATACGCGCAGAAAAGAAATAAGTGAATTAAAAATAAAAGAAGCATGGGAGTATATGGCACATCATAATATAGATGAAATAGTGATTCACGCACCATATATTATTAATCTTGCCAATACAATAAAACCGGAAACTTACGAAATAGCAGAAAAGTTTTTGGCAACAGAATTGGAAAGAACAGAGGCAATGGGAAGCAGAATTATGGTTCTTCATCCGGGTTCACATGTTGGAGCAGGAGTTGATGCAGGAATTAATCAGATAGTGAAAGGCATTAACAATGTGCTAACTAAGGATAGTAAGGCATGTATTGCCCTTGAAACAATGGCAGGAAAGGGCAGCGAAATAGGAAGAAATTTTGAAGAACTTGCAAGAATATATGATGGAGTAGTTTACAATGACAAGCTTAGAGTTTGTTTTGATACATGTCATGTTAATGATGCCGGGTATGACCTTGTTAACGATTTAAGCGGAGTTTTTGAGAAGTTTGATAAAGTTATCGGAACAGACCAGATTGGTGTTTTTCATATTAATGATAGCAAGAACGTGCTTGGTGCAGGAAAAGACCGACACGAAAATATAGGTTTTGGAAACATTGGATATGACACTTTAAGACAAATAATTTATATGGAACAGTTTGAAAATATTCCAAAGATTCTTGAAACACCTTATGTTAAAGATCCGGAAAACAGCAAAAAATCTTATGCACCATATAAGTTTGAAATAGAAATGATTAAGAAAGGAGAGTTTAATACTAACTTGCAGAATGAAATCCTGCAAAATGGCAGATAGTATTATGGACAGTTTAATTTATAGCTTAAATGCTACAGTACCCGTTTTTGTGGTTATTGTAGTTGGATATTTACTTAAAAGAATAGGATGGATAAATCAGGGATTTATTGAGGCATCCAATAAAATAAATTTTAAAGTTACTTTGCCGGCACTTTTAATACAGGATATGGTAAACAATAACTTTAGGGAAAAATTTGAATTAGGTTATGTTATTTTTTGTGCCGTTGCAACAACAATAAGCATACTTACAATGTGGTTTCTTGCAAGAATTTTTATGAAAGATAAATCAATTATAGGAGAGTTTGTACAGGCTTCCTACAGAAGCAGCGCTGCAGTACTTGGAGCGGCATTTATCTTAAATATTTATTCAGATACGGGAATGGTTCCATTGATGATAATTGGTGCAGTTCCACTTTACAACATATTTGCTGTAATAATTCTTACAGTTGAATGTCCCGAAAAAGGTGCAGGTCAGTCAAAAACTTTGTCATCAACGTTAAAGGGAATAGCTACAAACCCTATTATTTTAAGTATTGTTGCAGGGGTTATTTTGTCAGTGCTTAATGTACATTTTCCTAAAATGCTTGATAACACCATTTCTAATTTTTCAAAGATGGCAACACCACTTGCACTTATTGCAATAGGTGGAAGTTTTGAGTTTGGCAAGGCACTTCAAAAGATTAAACCGGCAGTTATAGCAACTGCAATGAAGCTTGTTGGCTGGGCTTTAGTATTTCTTCCAATTGCAATATGGATTGGATATAGGGACGCAAAATTAATGGCAATAGTAATTATGCTTGCCTCACCAGCAACACCAAGTTGTTACATAATGTCAAGAAGTATGCACAGCGAAGGAACTCTAACAAGCAGTGTTATTGTTTTGACAACAATGTGTTCAGCATTCACAATTACGGCAATTATCTATATTTTAAGAGCAATGGGACTTGTTTAAAAGAAAAAGAAAGGTAATTCATTTAGGAATTATGTGGTATTGAAATGAAAAGAGAAGAACAAAAAATAGAAAATACATGGAAAATGGAAGATATGTATTCTTCTGATCAGGCTATGGAAAATGATTTAGACAAAGCCTTAAAAATGATATCAGAATATAACAAATATAAAGATAATGTTTCGAAGAATAAGGAGACATTATTAGAATATTTGAAATTTAATGATGAAATAAACCTTATGGCAGAAAAAGTTTATGTATATTCCAATCAGAAATATCATGAAGATATGACAAATTCTAAGTATCAGACATATTCTGGTAAAGCTCAAAAATTAGTTGTAGAGCTTGGTAGTGCAACAGCATTTTTTGAACCGGAAATTCTTGAAATGGATGAGAATGTTTTAAAGGAATGGTTGGAAAATAAGGAATTTGCCGATTATAGAAGATATATTAGTGAAATACTAAGAGCAAAGGCTCATACATTAGATAAGAAGACGGAAGAAATTCTTGCAAAAAGTAAACGTATGGCAAGTGCTGCTGACAATATTTATGCTATGTATAATGGAGCAGACATTGATTTCCCAACAGTTAAGGATAAGGATGGCAATGAAATAAAGATAACACATGGCAATTTTGTGCCGATTTTAAGTGGCACTGACAGACAGCTTAGAAAAGATGCGTTTAAGGCTTTATATGGCACATATGGAAAAATGAAAAATACTATTGCGGCAACATATAATGCCAATGTGGAACAGGCTTGTTTTTATGCTGATGTAAGAAATTATCCTTCAACTAGAGCAATGTATTTGGATGAAAGCAATATTCCGGAGGAAGTCTATGACAACTTAATTGAAGTTGTTCACGAACATATGGACTTAATGCACAGATATGTGTCGCTTAGAAAGAAAGCTTTAGGTGTTGATCAACTTCATATGTATGATGTTTATGCACCTATAGTTGAAACTCCTGATAAAAAAATTCCTTTTGAAAAGGCTAAAGAAATGGTTAAGGCAGGTCTTGCACCAATGGGCAAAGATTATATTAACAAACTTCAGGAAGGTTTTGACAATCGTTGGATAGATATTTATGAAAATGAAGGAAAAAGAAGTGGGGCATATTCATGGGGAGCCTACGGGATACATCCTTATGTTCTTTTGAACTATCAGGGAACATTAGATCATGTATTTACTTTGGCACATGAAATGGGTCACGCCCTTCACTCATATTATTCAGATTCAAACCAGAGCTATATCAATGCCGGATATAAGATATTTGTGGCAGAAGTGGCATCAACATGCAATGAGTCATTATTAATACACTATTTGCTAAAAAATACTGATAACAAGGCTGAAAAAGCTTACTTAATAAATCATTTTCTTGAACAGTTTAAGGGGACATTATATCGCCAGACTATGTTTGCAGAATTTGAAAAAATAACTCATAAGATGGTTGAAGAAGGTGAAACTCTTACAAGCGACATTCTTTGCAAAGTATATTATGATTTAAATAAGCAATATTTTGGCGAAGATATGGTATTAGACGAAGAAATTGCTTTGGAATGGGCAAGAATTCCACATTTCTACAATCCATTTTATGTATACCAGTATGCAACAGGAATTTCTGCTGCAATAGCATTATCTAAGAAAATAATGGAACAGGGCGAAGCAGGAGTTAAGGACTACATGAAATTCTTAACAGGCGGCGGTTCAAAGGATCCAATCGATTTGCTTAAATTAGCAGGAGTGGATATGACAACAAAAGAACCAATAGAAAAAGCACTGGAATTATTTAAAGAATTATTAGACCAAATGGAACAATCCTTTTTATCCATAGATACTAATGCATAATAAGTTGCTTTATTATTACGAAAACATATATACGCCCTGTCTTGATTTTGCTATATGAAAAGTTTTAAGCATTAGTTTATCATAATATATAATCCTTTCTTTGGCACAAATGTTTGGAAAGACAACATATGTTTAGTTTGATGAATTTGTACTTGTTAAAAAAACAAGACTGTATTATTCTAATTTTATACGAAAATATAGTAAATAAAAATAAATGATTATTGAAAAAAAGAAAATAAAAAATAAATTATTATAAGAATGGGAGTGTTAATGAACAGAGAAAACTGGCTAAAAAATATTGAAGGTGCTGTTTTTGATTTAGATGGTACCCTTCTCGATAGCTCATGGGTATGGGAAAAGGTAGATGAAAAATTTTTAGGTGACAGAGGCTTTCAGGTTCCGGATGATTATGTAGATGAGATTTCTCCTCTTGGTGCTGAGAGAGCAGCAGTTTATACAATAGAACGATTTGGCTTAAACGAAGACAAAGATGATATTGTAAGGGAATGGATTGAAATGGCAAAAAAGGAATATGCAACAGAGGTTGTATGCAAGCCTTATGCAAAAGAATTTCTTGAAGAACTACATAAACTTAATATAAAGATGGCAGTGGCAACATCCTCAGACAGAGAACTTTTTATGAAAACATTGGAGCGTGAAGGAATATTAAAATATTTTCAGAAAATTGTGACAGTGGATGAAGTTGAACGTGGAAAAGGTTATCCTGACATATATGAGGAAGCTGCAAGACGAATAAAAGTTAATCCACATAAATGCCTTGTGTTTGAGGATATTCTAGCGGGTGTAACAGGAGCATCACTTGGAGAGTTTAATGTTGTGGCAGTCTTCGATGAAAAGTCGAAACATAACTGGGAAAAAATCAAGAGTATATCAAAGTATAGCATTAATGATTATAAAGAATTATTGTAGAAGTAGTGATAAAAAATTATAAAATAATATTAAAAAAATATATTGACAGATGTGTAAAGCTATGATATTATTTTTCTTGCGTGTGACGCACACGTACAATGCGCGAGTGGCTCAGTGGTGGAGCACCTCCTTGCCAAGGAGGGGGCCGCGGGTTCGATCCCCGTCTCGCGCTTTTTTTTTACATTTTTAGGAGTTTTTTGTGTTTGTACATATATATGGAAAATCTTAAAATCAAAACACTTTCCTAAAAAAATTAATCCTATATATAAAAATAAGATACTAACAAATAACTCTTTAAAGGTGTATAATTGCAATGAATGTTTAATCAAATGAAAGAGAGGTTTATGAAATGAAAAGATTAAAGAAATTTGGTGCGATTATTTGTGCCATTGCAATGATAGTATCTTCGATTACATACTATCCAACAAGCAATGTAAGTGCAGCAAAAACTGCAACATCATTACCTAAGAAAGTATTAGGACTTGATGCTGTTAGCAAAAGTGGTTCGAATACAATTGAAAATGCAATTATGTTTGCATGGGCAGGAGCCGATGACACAGCAAATGTAGATGGATATGATCCAACAGTTACATCAACAGTCATTTATATTTACAAGGATGGAAAGTTAGTTACAAAGATCGGCAATGCTACAAAAGGCGGTGTAGTAGGTGGACTTTCAGCAGGTTCATATACAGCGCAGGCTGCAAATGTAAACAGTATGGGTGAGGGACCATTATCAGAAACAGTTAGCTTTACAGTAACAGGAGCAACTCTTAATTACACATATCCTGTTAATTGCATAGGTCCAAAAACACCGGCGGGATTAAGTTATATTACAGGAAATCCGGAAGTTCCTGCTGACAATCCTGCGCAGGCAGACAATAAATTAGGTGTTGCATGGGCACCATCATCAGAAGCAAGTATTCCATCAGCAGATTCATCAGTTGTAGGTTACAATTTATATTTATTTGATGCAAAGACAGGTACACCTTACAGACGTGTATATGTAGACGGAATTACCAATTCAAATGTTATATTGGAAAGTGTATCGGCAGGTGAATATCTTGCATATTTATCAGCAGTGGATGCAGAAGGCAGAGAGTCAGCTTTGGCGGCAACATCATTTGGTCAGTCATCAAAGGTTACTGTTAAAGGTCAGGTTATAGATAATGCACAGTCATTTGACAAACCAAATCAGCCAAATTTACCACTTGGACTTTCAATTTTAACAGAAGGTATAAGCTATGGATTTACTATTGCATGGTCTGATGTGGCAGATTTAACAGGTCAGAGATTGAATCTTTTTGTAGATGGTGTTTGTATCAAGGTAGGAATCAATGGGAATGTGGCAAGTTACTATGAAAACAGACTTGCGACAGGTACATATGAAGTAGAAGTAAGATCACAGTATACAAGTAACAATGTAGAATCATTTGGATTAAAGAAAACTGTGTCAATTAAGGCAGACCCTGGACTCACAGGAAAAACACCTGCAGAACTTGCAGATCCTGCATATTCAGAATACAAGGAACCAACTACAACAGCAGCGGCAGAAACAACTACAACTGCAGCGGCAGAAACAACTACAGTTGCAACAGAAGAGACAACCACACCAGTGGCAGTAGAAACAACTACACCTGCAGCAGTAGAGACAACATCAGCAGTAGAAACTACAACAAATACAAATGCACAAACAACAACTAAAAAACAACCAAGTCAGACTACAATAAAATCATCTGTAAATGTTGGAAAGGCAGTTGTTAAAAAAGCAATTAAAAAGAAAAGTGCTAAGAAAATAAGTCTTACATTGAAGAGAGTTAAAGGCGCAACCAAGTACAAAGTACAGATTGCAAAAGATAAGAGGTTTAAAAAGACAATAGTGACAAAAACAACTAAGAAATTGACATATAGTGTATCAAATAGCAAGTTTAAAAAGGCTAAAAAATTGTATGCAAGAGCAAAAGCCATTGTTGTCAAAGGAGGGGAAACTTATCAGGGCAAATGGTCAAAGCCAAAGCAGGTTAAGATAAAAAAATAAAATTATAAACAGTTAAATAGAAGGGAAAACCAAAATTTGGTTTTCTCTTCTTTTTTAATGCTTGGAAATAGACAAACAGCCATATGACAAAATGTTACCTCAAGGATTGGGCTTATTCAAAAAATTATAGACTATCAATTAACCTCTAAAGCCTTTGGCAGTCTCGCCTGCCTGCTCGGTGGTTGCTTTATGTATTTTAAATTTATGCGAAAAAATTGCAAAAAAATGTTGACAGAGTTGTCTGATTATGTTAATATTTTTCTTGTGTGTGACGCACACGTACAATGCGCGAGTGGCTCAGTGGTGGAGCACCTCCTTGCCAAGGAGGGGGCCGCGGGTTCGATCCCCGTCTCGCGCTTTTTTTCGTGTTAGGCATTAAGCCGTGCAAAAACAAAGAAACAGAGTCTTGATGAATGCTTGCATTCGTGAAAGACTCTGTTTCTTTGTTTTTATAGGGCGCAAGCCCGCGACGAAGTAGATGCGAAAGCATCTACGAGTTGTACGGCTCAGGGTGCTGTTTTTTGCATTAAACGAGCCCAATCCTGGCTCGAAGGTTCGAAGTCTCGCCTGCCGGCTCGGTCGTTGCTCCTGCAAAGCAGGGTCATCCACAGGATGACCGCAACCCGTCTCGCACTTTTTATAAAAAAGAATCTAAAAGGGTGCTGTTTTTTGCATTAAACGAGCGTAGGTCTTGTGCTCGAAGGTTTGAAGTCCCGCCTACCGGCTCGGTGGTTGCTCCTGCGTTAAATGGTATTTTTAGTTTTTTCAAGTAAATACAATTGAGAGATATTAATGTTTTTATGCAGTTTTACATAAAATAAACTATATAACAAAAAGTATAATACTTATGTCACAATAAGTAACTTTTAAAGATAAAACAGTTTTTATTCAATATTTCTATAAAAAACGATTCATTTTTCTTTAATTTTATACAAACTGCACTTGAAAAAGTATGATAAAAATGATATTTTATAGTTAAGTAACAAAAACACATAAAGGAGAATGAAAAAATGAGAAAATTATTCAAGAACTTAACAGCAATCGGTTTATCAGTAACTATGGTTGTTGGTACAGCATCAATGGCATCTGCAGCAGTAGCTAAGGGAACAGATGTATCTAACGGAAAGGCATGGACATCATATTCTATCCATACACGTGAAGATAACGGCTCTTGGGAAGATAAGCTTATCGGAGCAGGACAGAAATATCAGAATAAAGAGAATACATACAAGAGTTATGGTGAAGATGCAAAGATTACAACACAGACATCAAGCAGTTTTACAATGAATGTTGTAAGTACAGGATGGAGTGCTAACTGGACACCAATGGGAACTGTAGGACAGTCTAACCCATGGGGCGTAACAGCAGATAAGGTTGTTAACGTAGAAAGAGGACGTTACTACACAATTTCATTTAAGATTAAGAGTACTTTAAAGAATGAAATTATGAAGAGCCAGGATAAGAAAGATGCTAAAGGCAACGTAATTAAGGATAGCGAAGGAAAAGCTATGGGTGAAAACGTTGGCACAGGCAAATACAACCATGTAAAACATATTCACTTTAAAGCATTTGATAACACAGATAAAGATGGTGCAGCTCTTAAGCTTTCAAATGTTAAGGCTACAATCGGTGGTAAGAGCGTTCTTTCAAGCACAAAGGATTTCAGCCCATTTGTTGCACTTAACAGCCAGGACACAGCAGATGACGGATATGTAACAGTATCAGCAGATGTTAAGATTCCATCACTTAGATCAGAATACCAGAAGAAACAGGCTCAGGCTACATTAGGTATTAAGTTTGCATTTGGTGCATTCTTAAAAGAATACATCGATGAAAGCGATATGAGTGGAACAATCGACGTTAAGGACTTCAAGATTACAGCAGGTATCCAGTCACCTTCACAGGTTAAGATTTCTAAAGTGAAAGCTAAGAAGAAAGCTATGGTTGTTAAATATAAGAAAGCAAGCAAGGCTAAGAAATATGAAGTTCAGTACTCATTAAAGAAGAATTTCAAGAAATCAAAAGTTAAGACAACAAAAAAAGCTAAGATCACAATTAAGAAATTAAAATCAGGTAAGAAGTATTATGTAAGAGTTAGAGGATTCTTTATGAACGGAAAGACTAAGGTTTATGGACCATACTCAGCTAAGAAGGTAGTAAAGATTAAATAATATTCTTTCATAAATTATTTACATATTAATAAAAGGGACAATCGGCCGTAATGGTCGGTTGTCTTTTTTCTCTTAAAATGATAGAGTATAAAACATAACTAAAAAGGAAAGGATGTTAACTCAATGGCAATTGATTGGTTAATTTTAGAAAAAATACAACAAATATTCGGTAGTGGATTTTGTGACTGGTTTATGCCTAGAATTACAGTTTTGGGAAATGCAGGGATTATTTGGATTATCATAGGCGTTGCAATGCTTATATCAAAAAAATACCGTAAATATGGAGTTTTGGTTCTTGCGGGGTTGTTAATAGGACTGATTATTGGAAACGGAATAGTGAAAAATATTGTTCAAAGAGCGAGACCATGTTGGATAGATACAAATTTTAAGATGCTTATAGCAATTCCAAAAGATTATTCATTTCCTTCAGGTCACACACAGGCATCATGTATAGCTACAACAATTATAACGTTAACCAATAAGAAATTCGGTTGGGTGGTTATTCCGCTTACTATATTAATAGCTTTTTCAAGAATGTATTTATATGTGCATTTCCCAACAGATATATTGGGAGGAGCAGTTCTTGGAATAACAATAGGTGCGTTAACATATGTATATGGAACAAAGATTTTAAAAATAAAAAAAGAATAATCCACAAAATTAAGATTTTAGTGATTTGAAACTATAATCATATAAAGTTATTCTAAAAAATTTTTGAAGAAACATAACAATATTTATACGACAATTCCTATAAAAATAATCGGAATTAAGTTGATTTTATTGTGGCGTTAATGTATACTAGTAGGAGAGTATTTACGACAGAGAGGTATTTAGAGATGATGATTTCTACAAAAGGCAGATACGCTTTAAGAGTTATGATAGATTTGGCTCAGAATGATGGCGAGTCTTTTGTATCACTGAAAGATGTGGCAGAAAGACAGGGAATTTCCATGAAGTATTTGGAAATGATTGTATCGTTATTACATAAAGGACATATGGTAAAGAGTCAGCGAGGCAAAGCAGGCGGATACAAGCTGGTGAAGAAACCGGCAGAATATACAATAGGCTCAATTCTCAAACTTACTGAAGGAACATTGGCACCGGTTGGCTGCCTGGAAGAAGGGGCTGAGAAGTGCGATAGAGCTACTGAATGTATTACATTACCATTGTGGAAGAAATTAGACGACCAGATAGATGAATACTTGGAAAGTGTAACACTGGAAGACTTAGTTGAAGGCAGAGTATAAAAATAAACAGCATAAGAAATAGTATAAGAATAAATTAAGATGTTTAAGACTCCGAAACAGATGTGTATTATCATATTTGTTTCGGATTTTTATTTGAGAAATTACTTTACAATTTCTACTAAAAAATTGAAGGTCAGTTTCTGAACAAAAAAAGAATCTTCAGAAAAACTGAAGATTCTTTTTTTATCTACTTATTTGAACTGGTGTCCACCAATTGTTAATCTTGCACCTTTTACATATCCACTAAAGAATAAGTATGAGTTCATATTTATTGTTCCATAAGAAAGTTTTACGTTCTTATCTCCATTAAGAACAGCCTTAGCAGCTTTAATTGAACCCTTGTCAAGTCGACCACTGTCATATAATGCTAATGATCTGTTTAAAGAACCGTTTCTTGCCGGTGAAAACTGTCCTGGCTGATAAATAACACCACTTAAAGTGTTAGGATAACTTCTAGAAATTACTCTGTTGGCAATTACAATACCAACTGCCTTTTTACCTGCATAACTCTGATCACCAGCTTCACTATAAATAATAGAAGACATAAGTCTTAACTGGTCTTTAGTGTATCTGTTCTTTACCTTTACATTAATTGTTGCATATAAAGCACTGTTATTCTTAGATTTTACAGTAATGACAGCTTTTCCGGCTTTTTTCGCTTTAATCTTTCCTGAAGAAGAAATTGTTGCAACTTTTGTTTTATTAGATACTAATGTGAAATTTTTTAATTTTGTTTTATTTAATTTTATGTTTTTTTTAATACTAGCTTTTTTGTTTACCTTTATAGTCTTGTTAACTGTAATTGATTTAACATATGCCGGAGTAGTTGTTTTGGCTACCGGAGTAGTTGTTTCTACGGCAATCACTGTTGTAGGGTTCTCAACAGTGGTAGTTTCGTTTTCGGCATGAACTGCAATTGTAGTAGATGCACACATCAAAAATGCTACTGAAAGTAAACCTATAAATTTATGTTTCAAAATAACCTCCATCTGTTACAAAAATGTTACATAGATATTACGGTTATTAATAATGCCAAAAAAAATGTAATTTGTCAAGGGGGTCTTTGTAACAATTTGCAAATATTAAGTTATTACATTATAATAAAGCAGGAAAAAACGGGAAAAAATAATAAAAAAAGAAAAAAAGTTATTTACAAATTAAAAATTAGGTTATATAATTCCTAGTGCAGAGATAGGAAAAAGAGATTTAAATATAGAATGGAGGTTACTCAAATGTATATATATGCAGATAATGCGGCTACTACTAAAACTAGTCAGGCTGCAATTAAAGCGATGAATGAGTGTATGGAAGATTTTTATGGAAATCCATCAAGTCTTCATAGTGTTGGACAGAGAGCAGCAGAAAAGCTACTTCAGGCAAGAATGGACGTGGCAGAATGCTTAGGTGCAGACTTTAAAGAAATTTATTTTACATCAGGTGGAAGCGAAGCTGACAATCAGGCAATCGTTTCAGCAGCTACATTTGGTGCAAAAAAAGGAAAGAAACATATTATTTCTACTAAAATAGAGCATCACGCAGTTCTCCATACATTAGCTAAGTTAGAAAAACAGGGATTTGAAGTTACATTATTAGATGTAAACGAAAAGGGCGTAGTTGATCCTAAGGCAGTTGAAGACGCAATTAGAGAAGATACAGCTCTTGTATCAATAATGTATGCAAATAATGAAATAGGAACAATTGAACCAATTACAGAGATTGGTGAGATTTGTGAAAGGAAGGGAGTTATCTTCCATACAGATGCAGTTCAGGCAGTTGGACATGTTGATATTGATGTTAAGAAACAAAAAATTGATATGTTATCATTATCAGCTCATAAGTTCCACGGACCAAAGGGCGTAGGTGTTCTTTATGCTAATAAGAAGGTTCCACTTACTAATATTATAGAAGGTGGTGCACAGGAAAGAGGTAAGAGAGCGGGTACAGAGAACCTTCCCGGAATAGTTGGTATGGCTGTAGCTTTAAAGGATGCTGTATCTAATATAGAAAAATCAAGTGCAAAAGTTACAACTTTAAGAGACAGACTTATTGAAGGACTTTCAAAGATTGAACACTCAGTTTTAAACGGAGCAAGCGAAAACAGATTACCGGGTAATGTAAACTTCTGTTTTGAAGGAATCGAAGGAGAATCATTACTTTTATTATTAGATGCTAAAGGTATTGCAGCATCTTCAGGTTCAGCATGTACATCAGGATCACTTGATCCAAGTCATGTTTTACTTGCAATTGGCAGACCTCATGAAGTAGCTCATGGATCATTAAGACTTACAATAGCAGAAGACATTACAGAAGAACAGATTGACTATATGGTTAAGGAAATTAAAAATGTAGTTGATTATCTTAGAAGCATTTCACCGGTTTGGGATGAATTACAGAGAGGAGAGCAAAAGCATGTTATATAGTGAAAAAGTAATGGATCATTTTATGAATCCTAGAAACGTAGGAAAGATTGATGACGCAGACGGAGTAGGCGAAGTTGGTAATGCTAAATGTGGCGACATTATGAAAATATATATAAAGGTTGACAATAACATCATAACTGACGTAAAATTTAATACATTCGGATGTGGTTCTGCTATAGCAAGTAGTTCAATGGCAACAGAAATGATTAAAGGAAAGTCATTAGATGATGCATTGGAACTTACAAACAAGGCAGTAGCTGAAGCTTTAGACGGACTTCCTGCACATAAGATGCATTGTTCAGTACTTGCAGAGGAAGCTATTAAGGCTGCTATAGACGATTATAAAGAAAAACATAAAGATAATTAATTACTGAAATATATTTTCTTTATAAAGAGGAATCACCTGAAATTATAAAAGCGTAAGCGAGATTAAAAGGTGAGAAATGATTAGAGATATTCAGGAAGAGATTCTTAAATTAAAGAAAGAAAAGGATATCTGTATTTTGGCACATTGCTACCAGAATCCGGAAATCCTTGAAGTAGCTGACTTTACAGGTGACAGTTTTGCATTGTCTGTTAAAGCAGCAGAAACAAAAAACAAGACTGTTATTATGTGTGGTGTAAAATTTATGGCTGAAACAGTTAAGATTTTATCCCCTGATAAGACAGTTTTGCTTGCAAATGGTGACGCAGGCTGTCCAATGGCAGAAATGATGGACAAGGATTTAATTGAACAGGTTAAGAAGTCTTACAGTGATTATACAGTTGTTGCTTACATTAATACAACAAGTGAATTAAAGACTATTTGTGATATTTGTGTTACTTCATCATCAGCAGTTACTATTTGTAACAAAATTGAAAATGACAAGATTTTATTTATTCCTGACTGTAACTTAGGTGACTGGGTTTCTAAACAGATTCCTGACAAGACATTTAAGTTGTTATCAGGCGGATGTCCAACTCATGCAAGAATGAGTGCAGAGGATGTTAAGAAGGCTAAGGCTGCACACCCTAATGCATTGTTCCTTGTACATCCTGAATGTAAGCCTGAAGTTGTGGAATTAGCAGATTATGTTGGTTCAACAACAGGAATTATGAACTATGCCAAGGAAAGCGATGCTAAAGAGTTTATTATTGGAACAGAGAATAGTATTGTAACTCATCTTCAGATGGAATGTCCGGATAAGATGTTTTATCCATTATCAAAGGACTGCGTTTGTCACAATATGAAAGCAACAACTTTAACTGATGTATTAAATTGTTGTAAGGGTATTGGCGGCTTAGAAATTAATCTTGACGAAGATACAAGAACTAAGGCAAAACACTGTATTGATGAAATGATTAGGTTAGGGTAAATGAAAAAGGCATTAATAGCAATGAGCGGTGGCGTAGACAGTAGTGTGGCTGCCGTATTTATGAAAGAAAAAGGATACGACCCTATTGGGGTAACAATGAAGTTATATGACAATGAGGATATTAACATGTCAAAGGAGAAGACATGTTGTTCTCTAAGTGATGTGGAAGATGCCAGAAGTGTAGCTTACAAAGTTGGTTTTCCTTATTATGTTTTTAATTTTAAGGCAGAATTTAAGGAGAAGGTTATAGACAAGTTTGTAGGTTGCTATATGTGTGGCATGACTCCTAATCCATGCATTGACTGTAACAGATATTTAAAGTTTGAAGAGTTATATAGAAGAGCAAAAGCTTTGGGCTGTGATGTGATAGTAACAGGTCATTATGCTAGAATCAGATTTGATGAAGCTACAGGCAAGTACCAGCTTATGAAGGGAATAGATGATTCAAAAGACCAGAGTTATGTTCTTTATCATATGACTCAGGAACAGCTTGCTCATACAATGTTTCCTTTAGGAGAATATACTAAAGATGAAATAAGAAAGAAAGCAGCTGAGACAGGACTTATTAATGCAGACAAACATGATAGTCAGGATATTTGTTTCATACCTGATGGAAATCATATGAAGTTCATTGAGGAGTATACTCACAAGAAAGTTGGTAAAGGTAATTTCCTTGATATTAATGGCAAGGTTATAGGTCAGCACAACGGGTATTACAGATATACAGTAGGTCAGCGAAAAGGGATTAATGTTAACCGTGATGGCAAGCATTATGTTCTTGAAATCAGACCGGAAACAAATGAAGTTGTAGTTGGACGAAACAAAGATCTTTTCACAGAAGAACTTGTTGCAACAGACTTTAACTGGATATCAGGTGAAGCTCCAACAGGAGAAATAAAGGTAAGTGGAAGAACAAGATATCATCAGCCATTAACAGAAGGTGTGGCAAAAGTACTTGAAAACGGTGATGTTAAGGTATCTTTTGACGAACCAATAAGAGCCATTACAAAAGGACAGTCAGTTGTATTATATGATGGAGACGTTGTTCTTGGTGGCGGAACAATAAAAGAATGTTAGAAATCCTGTGAAACAGGTGGAGAATAAATAGCTAGAATACCATAAGGATTGGTAGGCTGGCATTGAAAAGAGTTAGAATGCGAGATGTGTTCTGGCTCTTTTTTGCCCTTAAATATTATGAATTTTATAGCAATTTTTAAATATTTGGCTTGAATTTGATAAATCACGGGGCGTGGAGAGCATCTCGGACGACTTCATGTTGAAAATGAAGAACGAATCTTTAAAATTAGCCTGGATTGGTTTACATAATATAGGAAACAAAAAGCTTGATAGAGAAATGTACCACAAAATACGGCAATTTAGCTATTTTTGTGGTACGCGCACAGAAAGCAAGTCAGTATAAGTAACATATTGGTCGACATAACAAAACAATATAAGTCAATATGTGACAAATTTAAAAATGAAGCAAGAATAAGTGACATAATTAGTTTACATAAATTGAAAACGTACCACAAAAAATGAGAAAATAGCGATATTTGTGGTACATATAGGAAAAGACAAAAATAGAGAGAAAAAAACGACAAATTTATATTGAAATGTGTATCAAAAAAACTATTTATTTGATACTATAGAATTACCAAATACAGAACGGAAAATATAAGACAAAAGAGGGGGATTAACATAATTAATATAGCGATATGTGATGATGACACTTTTTTTATTGATTACATAGAAAAAGTCATTGTCGAAGTGAACGGAAGCGATAAGGATATAAATTTTTATGAATACACTAAAGGCAAGGTATTTCTGTGGGATGTGGAAGATGGAATGGATATCGACTTGCTGATTTTGGATATTAAACTTGATGATGCAATGGGAGATCAGGTTGCAGTAGAATTTAGGAAAAAACATTTAAATACAACATTGTTTTTTTGCTCAGGTTTTTGTAATCCGTCTCCTGAAATGATAAAGATTGCACCGTATAGATTTTTAATTAAACAGTATTCACGAGAAAAAATGCTGGATGAATGTGAGGAAATAATAGATTATCTTAAAAATAAGAGAACGGCACCAATGATTAAAGGGTATAAGGAAAGAGAGCATTTTCAGATTGAGTCGGATGACATTATGTATATATCAATTGCAAGAAGAGGGACGAATATACATGTGTGTCCAAGAGGACTGAAAAATATAATATTATGGAAGTAGCAAGAAACGGAAAATTTTAATATCTAAGGAGAAAAAATTAAAAATGAGTTAAAGAGGGGGAGTGTTATGCAGAAACGTACATTAAACAATGGCTTGAAAGTTATATGTTATCCAATTGAACATGCTATGTCAGTGGAAATTGGATTATATATAAGAGCCGGAGCTAGATATGAGAATAAAGAGAATAATGGGATTACGCACTTGTTGGAACATATGCATTTTAGACAACTGGGAGACATGAACCAGAAAGATATATATGGAACTACGGAACTGATGGGAACTTCGTTACGTGGTACTACACATAAGGAAATGTTATGTTTCAATGTGAAGGTAAGACCTAAGTATTTAGAAAAAAGTCTGGATATTTTTGAAAAAATATTAACAACCTATGATTGGACGGAAGAGCAACTGGAAAGTGAGAAAAAGGTTGTTATAAATGAAATTTATGAAAAGGAGGATGAAGTAACTTTAGAGAAAATTTATGACAAGGCTATTTGGCGTAAGAATCCTTTAAAACGCGGAATTTTAGGAAGTGAAGAGAATGTAAAAGGTTTTACGGTAGATGATTTGGTTGGTTATAAGAAAGAAATATTCTCTAAGAATAATGTAACTTTGGTTATAACAGGAGCTATAGATGAAGAAAAGTCCAGAGAAATTTTTGAAGAATTTGGGAAAATAAAAATCAATGAAGGAGTAGAACGAAAAGAAAAAGTAGAGGTTATTAAGGGAAGACAATTCAAAAGAGAACCGGACGTTAAATTGAAAAATTTTGCGTCGTGGAACATAGTGGATGTTCAGTTATCTTTTGATGTGGATTTGACTAAGATTAAAGAAAATGAACTTTTATTTCTAAATAGCATAATTGGAGGCGGAGATGGCTCATATCTTCAAACGGAAATTCGTGAAAATCAGGGCTTGGTTTATGATATTTATTCGTGTGTAGATATTTTTAGTAAGGAATCTATATTGTCTATAATTTTTTCTATAGATAAAAGCAGGCTGCAGTTGAGCATATTGGAGATTATTAAGATTCTAAAGCAGCTTAAGAATATTATTTCTAAAAAAGACGTGGATAGAAATATGACTTTTTTCACAGAAAATCTATGGTATTGGGCAGAAGAAATTAAAGAATTAAATTTTCAATTAGGTAGTGATTTTCTGAATGATAAAGAAGTGTTAACCATTGAAGATAGAATTATGGCAAATGAAAGAATTGACTTTCAACGAATGAGAGAGATTTCAGAAATGATTTTTAGAAAAGAAAATATGTCTTTAATTGTAATCGGACCAACCAAAGGGATAACTGAAAACAAATTAAGAGAACTATTGTAAAGGAGGAATGATGGACAAGGACCAATTTTTGATGGAACTATATGAAGAAGCTTATGAGACCGAAATTAGTGATGAGCAGATGGAAAAGCTGAAGAAAATTGCGAATGAAGACGATAGTTTTAATAAAGCAATGGTTGCGAAAATTTTAGTTAATTCGGAGTCGGAAGAAGGCAAAGAAATTTTGTTGAAGTTAACGCACGATAAAGATTCATTGGTGAGAGCAGAGGCATGTGATTCCTTATGTATTGGAGAAACTATGGAAACATATGAGAGGCTAAAGAAGCTTTCGGAAAAAGATAGAATTGGCTTGGTTAGAGGTTATGCAACAATTAGTTTATCTGATATTTCAGAAGGACTTAATATGCAAAGTGATACAATAGAATTTCTTGAAAGTAGATTGGATGTCGAAAAAGTTGTGTTTGTAAGAATTAATCTTTATACTGCACTATATAAAATGGGTAAAAAGGAGTATTTAAAGCAACTTGTTCAATTGTTTGATGTCCCAAGATATCAAAACCGAGGTGCAGTAGCAAACAGTTTAGGTGAAATACTGGATGAAAGTAATGAGGAAGAAATTTTTAAGATATTGCTAGAACACAAAAAGACAGAAAAGTCTTATCTAGTGGTTTCAATAATTGAAAACGTAATAAAAGAGTATGAAGAATACTGTAGATATGATGATGAGTACAATGACGAATAAGATTAATAAGAAAAAGGGTGAGAATATGAGAAAAACAATATTAATAATGACGCTATTATTGGCAGTATCCTTAACAGGATGTGGAACAACACAGAATAAAAACAGTGAAACAACAGTTGCAAAGAGTATGACGGAAAAAGATTACAACAAGGCAGTGGAGAAGTTGACGGACAAGTCGGCTTATCAGACTATTGTTGAAGATTTTGATAGTGACAACAATAAGGAAGCATTTGTTTTAACCAGAGAAGGAAAAGATAATGAAGCAGTAGAAGATAAATTTGAATTATGGTTTTCTAATGGTGACAAAACTGAAAGAATTGTTGCAGATTTCATAGCTGATAACAATACATCCATAACACTATTTGAAAGTGGAAAGGACAAATATGTTTTGTTTAACAAGGCACAAACAGCACAAAATGACGAAATGGAAGCCAAAATATATGGCGTAAGCAGCGAGAAGCCTGTAGAACTTTTTTCTCAAAGCAGAATGAATATTTTTGTTGAAAAAGGTGAGCTATATACATATGATTATACATATTTTGTTTTGGGACTTAAAAGTAAAGATTGGATGAGCCAGTCTGAGCAGAAATATCATCTTAAATGGGATAACGAAAATAAAAAATGCAGCGACTATAAGGCGAATGTAATGTCGGAAAAGGAATTTAATAAAATTTCCAATTCAAAAGATGTTAAGAAGAACATAGAAGAGGCATTAAAAAAAGAATACTCAGATGGAATTAAAAATGTAAAATATACTTATCTGACAAGGGAAGATAACACATTAGACATAAATATGGTTGTAACAGATAGTGAAGGAACGAAGTATAAAAACTATGTTACGGTATCATATGAAGATGGCAAAATTGGAACAGATGTTGAACTGAAAGAAGGAAACAAGAAAGCTTCAGTGATAAGTGGCAGTTCTATAAATTTAAAAACTACAAAGGAAGTTAAAGAAAAATTAAGCATACCAAACCCGGAAGAAATTACAGAAGATGTGAATGTAATAATTCACAAATGCGAATATAAAGAAGGACAAAAAACTCTTTATTGTACAGAAAATGAGCCAACATATGATTTGAAGTTTTTGGGCTTCAAGAACAAGGTATACATTACGAACTTTGCTTTAGGAAATATAACAGGAGAAAATGAAAGTCTGGCATTAGTTATTAAAGAAAAAGACGAAGAGTCGGATAATTACACATATCTTGCTGTTTTGGATTACCACAATAAAAAGAGCTATGTTACAAAAACAGACATATTGGCAGGTCAGGGGAGAGATGAACAGCTAAATTTATGTGATGTTACAGGAGATGGAAAAGATGAACTGATTTTGTCAAGTGAACCTAACACAACTATTGATTGGAATTTATATGGGTTTGAAGATGGTGCATTGAAACAAATTTACAGCAATGTGGAAAAACAGGATTTGGAATCAGAAGGTTTTAAAACAGAGTTACTAGATGATTATAAAGTAAAAGTTACAGGAAATAACTTTAGCCAAACTATTTCGCTTTTGGACTTAGGGGTGAAAAAAGATGATTTGGAATACAAAAATCCTAAAGATTTGGATAAATCAGATAATCAGAACGCAAGAGTTTATAAAAACGGAAAATTGTTGAAGAAATACAAGAATCAATCTAATGTAGTTGAAATTAAAGCTTTAATGGCAAAATATTGGGATAAAGGTTTTGCTGATTATGATTATTTTAAAAATATTGATATGGACGAAGGCATTTGCACACCATTAAGGATAGATTTAGGAGATGCGGAAATTGGAACGTTAAACATTTATCTGAAATATGATAAGGCAGATGATGGATTAATGATTTCTAAAGTAGAAGTAGTTGATTCAAAATCAGAGCCAGGCGAAGAAGATTAAGTGAAAGGGCGGTGAATAACATAAAGAAAACCGTCAATGATGTATTGTGAATAATAACGTGATATATCATTGGCGGTTCTTGTTAAAAATAAATGGACATATGGAAGAGTGAAGTTTGGAAAGATAAATACAAAGACCATAATGTTAGAAAAGGCTTACGCTTAAAGTTTGACAGGGGCATTGATGATAAATTAAAAGCAGGATTTAAAGAATATTGCAGGTGGTTAAGAAGTGAATATACATTTCCCATAAGGGTGCCTGTATATGTTAAAAATTTCAAAAAGATAAAGGCAATGGATGGGGAATATGTATTTGGAACTTTTTTGGGACCATTCAACTTTCTGGAAGAACCTTATGTAAGAGTTGCCGCAGGAGACTTTAAGGAGGCTTTTGAAGAAATGGGAGAACAGGCAGTTTATCAGTATTTGTGTACATTAACCCATGAGTTGACTCATTATTTCCAATGGTTAAATAATTCTGAATTGACACAAATCGGAAAAGAAAGGCAAGCAACAATTACGGCTGATAGAATTGTACAAAGATATGTTGATGCAAAGTATGAAGAAAAACAACAGTTTCTTCACAAACTAGAGCAAAGGGCAAAACGAAGAGAGATAAATGAGGCGGAAATAGACAAGCTTAGAAAAATTGCTTTTGAAGATGATGTTAACAATAAAATATTAATTGCAAGAATATTAGAAGAATCCAAGTTAATCGAAAGTGAAAAAATATTATTACATCTTACAAAAGATATAGATGATGTTGTAAGAATGGAGGCATGCAACGCCTTAAGTAATAGTGATTCGCTTGAAGTATATGAAGCATTAAAGGGAATTGCTTCAAAAGACAGTGTGGGTATGGTAAGAGGTTATGCCATAGTTGCATTAGGCGACGTAGCTGTAGAGATTAATAAGGAGAAGGAAGCAACAAAGTTCTTAAAGAATTTATTGAAAAGGGAAAAAACTGATTTTGCAATAATTGACATTTGGGCAGTTCTTTATTGTCTGGGAGAAGAAAGATGGCTATCATATCTTTTAGAAAAGATTGATTCATCAAAATCTTCAGAAAGATGTGAAGTAGCAAATTGCTTATATGGAATTGTTGACGAGGAAAATAAAGAGCAAATAAAAACTATATTGCAAAAAAGAAGGGAGATAGAAAAATCAGAAGAAGTTATTGAATCAATAGAAGAGGTACTTAATATTATTAAAAAAGATTATAACAAAAAGGGCATGTAGGTTTAAACTTATATGCTCTTTTTTGTGGTATAATTGTATTAAAACATACTAAACATATATGTTTTGAATAAAAAATATTAAAAATTTCGATTATCCTATTGACATTGTAGGAAAAAGATAGTAATATGCCACTATAAACAAAACCTACTTAACTTATAGGAATTGAATGAATAGGAAAGGAAGCGGTGTTATGAGCAGAACAAAGACAGCTTATAATTACAAAATGAGAAAGACTTACTGTTGCAACATAAGTGTAGGAGAGACGGAGCGAATGTGTAGCAGATAGTTTTTACAAATGATTATAAACTACAGATTCAAAATTATAATGATGATAAGAGAGTTCCAATGAACTCTAGAACGATAAAAAGTGAAAAACGACTAATCAGTAGGGAAAAATATTAAAAGTGAAAAACAACTAATTAATAGGGAAAATAAAAATTTAGAAAATCAGTTAATTTGGAGGATATAAAAATGGCAAATATTAAAACAAGCGCAGCAGAACTTATTGGAAAGACACCTTTATTAGAGGTTAAGAAATTTGAAGCAAAAGAAAACATTACAGATGCTAAGATTTTAGCTAAATTAGAATATTTTAATCCGGCAGGAAGTGTCAAAGACAGAATCGCATTAAAGATGATTGAAGATGCAGAAGAAAGTGGAAAGCTTAAACCGGGAGCAACAATTATTGAACCAACATCAGGTAACACAGGTATCGGTATTGCAGCAGTTGCAGCAGCAAAGGGATACAAAGTAATTATTACAATTCCTGAAACAATGAGTGTTGAAAGAAGAAACATTATGAAAGCATATGGTGCTGAATTAGTTCTTACAGAAGGAGCTAAAGGTATGAAGGGTGCTATTGCTAAGGCTGATGAAATTAAGGAATCAACACCTGGTTCAATTATATTAGGACAGTTTGTTAATGAAGCTAATCCTAAGGCACACAGAGAAACAACAGGACCGGAAATTTGGGAAGATACAGATGGACAGGTTGATATTTTCGTAGCAGGCGTTGGTACAGGTGGAACAGTTACAGGCGTAGGCGAATATTTGAAATCAAAGAACCCTGATGTAAAGGTTGTAGCCGTAGAACCAAAAACAAGCCCTGTTCTTTCAGAAGGAAAAGCCGGAGCACATAAGATTCAGGGTATCGGTGCAGGATTTGTACCTGACATTCTTAACACAAAGATTTATGATGAAGTTATTGCAGTAGAAAACGAAGACGCTTTTGCAACAGCTAAGGAACTTGCAAAGACAGAAGGTGTTCTTACAGGTATTTCATCAGGTGCAGCATTATACGCAGCAGTTCAGTTGGCTAAGAGACCTGAAAACAAAGGCAAAAATATTGTAGCATTATTACCTGATTCAGGTGACAGATATTATTCAACACCTTTATTCCAGGATTAAGTTAATAAGATTAAGAAAAAAGATATTTACAAAGGAGATAATTATGGCAGAAAGAAATTACAAATTTGAAACATTACAGTTACACGTAGGGCAGGAAAATCCAGATCCTGTTACAGATGCAAGAGCAGTACCAATTTATCAGACTTCATCTTATGTATTTAAAAATTGCGATCATGCAGAAGCAAGATTTGGCTTAGCAGATGCAGGAAATATTTATGGACGTCTTACAAACCCAACAGAAGACGTATTTGAAAAGAGAATTGCCGCACTTGAAGGTGGTGTTGCAGCATTAGCAGTAGCATCAGGAGCAGCAGCTATCGCTTACACAATTGAAAATTTAGCACAGAATGGTGACCACATTGTTGCAGCAAAGAACATTTATGGTGGAACATATAACCTTTTAGAACATACACTTCCAGCTTATGGAATTTCAACAACATTTGTAGATCCATTTAACTTTGATGAAATTGAAAATGCAATTCAGGACAATACTAAGGCTGTATTTATTGAAACATTAGGAAATCCTAATTCAGACGTAGTAGATATTGAAAAAATTGCAGAAATCGCACATGCACACAAGATTCCACTTGTAATTGACAATACATTTGCAACACCATATCTTGTAAGACCTATTGAACACGGTGCTGACATTGTTGTTCATTCAGCAACAAAATTCATTGGTGGTCATGGTACAACAATCGGTGGTGTAATCGTTGACGGTGGAAAATTTGACTGGGAAGCAAGCGGAAAGTTTGAATCACTTACAGCTCCAAACCCAAGTTACCATGGTGTAAGCTTTACTAAAGCAGTAGGACCTGCAGCTTTTGTTACAAAGATTAGAGCAATCCTTCTTCGTGATACAGGTGCTACAATTTCACCATTTCATGCATTTATTTTCCTTCAGGGATTAGAAACACTTTCACTTAGAGTTGAAAGACATGTTGAAAATGCTTTAAAAGTTGTTCAGTACTTAAAGAATCATCCACAGGTAGAAGCAGTACATCATCCATCAGTATCTGATGATCCTGTACAGCAGGAATTATACAAGAAATACTTCCCTAACGGTGGTGGATCAATCTTTACATTTGAAATAAAGGGAGATGACAGAAAGGCTAAAGACTTTATCGATAACCTTCAGTTATTCTCATTATTAGCAAACGTGGCTGATGTTAAATCATTAGTTATTCACCCGGCATCAACAACACATTCACAGATGACAGAAGAAGAACTTTTAGGTTCAGGAATTAAGCCTAACACAATTCGTCTTTCAATCGGTACAGAAAATGTTGATGACATTATTGAAGATTTAGATGAAGCTTTTAAAGCTGTCAAATAAATATCTTTTTTCTTAAAGAGCTTACCTTCGGGTGGCTCTTTTTAAGTAATTTTGTTAAAACAAAATTAAAAACTTGATTTTGTTCTATAAATGTTTAAGATTATAGGTATGACAAAACTTATTTGGAAATTATTTAAAATTGTATTGACTTTATTATTGGCGTTTTTAATGTATGTGGTAATTGGTGGCGTTGTGCCATTTTTACACCATCCTGATGTGTCGCAGACGAAAAAGGAGGCAGTTGAAAGCACACAGTTTTATAGTGATAGTGCAGGACCGGATAGGGCAACTATTATTGAAGATAACGAGGAAGCGTTAAAAATGCGGCTTAGAGTAATAAAGGATGCCAAAAAGACCCTTATATTGTCAACTTTTGATTTTAGAAGTGATGATGCGGGAAAGGATGTTTTGGCAGCTTTATTAAATGCGGCGGACAGAGGTGTAAAGGTAGAAATTTTTGCCGATGGATTTAATTCGATTATTCAAATGGAGAATAACGACTATTTTTATGCTTTGTCATCTAATGGCAATGTGAAAATTATAATTTATAATCAGGTAAACATCCTTACACCTTGGAATAGCTTGGGACGAATGCACGACAAATATGTAATTGCAGACGACAGTCTGTATATACTTGGTGGTCGAAATACATTTGGTTATTTCCTTGGGGATTATGCAGGTCACAAGAATTATGACAGGGATGTGCTTGTTTATAACACAGGCTCAAAGGACAGTTCAATTTATCAGCTTAAGGATTATTATAAGAAAATAACTTCCCAGAAATGTTGTTCTGTATTTCACAATAATGAAAGTCTTGGGGAAAAGAATAGTGTAAAAAAGGCTGAACAGGAGCTTAAAAATAGATATGAAAGTCTTGAAAACAAATATGATAAGTTTTTAGCAGAAAATTATGATTATAAGGCTAATACTTATGAGACTAACAAAATAAATCTTTTAAGTAATCCCACATCTTTGTATGCAAAGCAGCCTACGGTTTATTATGGTTTAATGTATTTGGCAAAAAATGCAAAGAAGGAAGTAAAGATTCATACTCCTTATATAATTTGTAATGACTATATGTATAATGAACTTAAAAATATAAAAGTTCCAACAACCATTATGACTAATTCTGCAGAGAATAATGGAAATATATTTGGTGCAGTGGATTATCTTAATCATAAGAAAGACATTATAAACACCGGAGTTACAATTAAAGAATATGAGGGTGGAATTTCTTATCATGGGAAAAGTATGACAATAGATGATGATATTGCCATTGTAGGATCTTTTAATATGGATATGAGAAGTGCATATATTGATACAGAGCTTATGCTTGTTATTAACAGTAAGGATATTAATAAACTACTTAAAGCAAGTATGGAAGAGTATGAGAAGAAAGCAGCCACTGTAAAAAATGAAACAGAGTATAGCCATATTCCTGAGGGAATGAAGATGAAAGAATTGTCAGACAAAAAGAAAAACATTAAAGCGTGGTTTGGTTGGGCGATGAATGGATTAAGATTTTTGTTTTAAAGTGGATAAATATCATAAGGGATTAAAAACAGTTGTCTATAAAAAAAGACATTAATAGGGATAAATCTTGGAAAAGAGGACATTAATATGTTGGCAAACAGAAAAATAGTAATAATAGGAACAGGGCACGTAGGCTCACATTGTGCATATGCTTTGGCAATACAGGGAATATGTGATGAAATTGTTTTGGTTGATAAAGACCGGACAAAAGCTAAAAGTCATAGTATGGATATAGCTGACAGTGTAAGTTTTTTTAATAGTTCAGTAATTGTTAGATGTGGAGATTATAGCGATTGCAAGGATGCAGATATTATAGTAATAAGTGCAGGGGTTCCAAGACTTCCTGGACAGACGCGACTTGATGTGTTAGATGGTTCAGTGGAATGTGTAAGGGACATTGTAAGCAACTTAAATAAAATAGAAATAAAAGGAATAATTATAACAATTACAAATCCTGCGGACATAATTGCAGACTTTGTTAGAAAAGCAACAGGATTGCCTAAAAACCGTGTGTTTAGCACAGGAACATCTCTTGACACGGCAAGAATGAGAAGAACAGTAGCAGACCTTTGCAATATTGCACCACAAAGCGTAATCGGATTTGCAATGGGCGAACATGGTGATTCATCAATGGTGCCATTTTCAAACTTAACAATATTTGGAAAAAACTATAAACATCTAAAAGAAGAAAATCCCGAAAGATTTGGAAAGCTAAGCGAAAAAGTTATAACAGACCAAACTCACATGAGAGGTATGGATATTATAGAAGGAAAAGGTTCAACAGAATTTGGAATAGGCACAGCATTAGCTGATATGGCAAAAGCTGTTCTAATGGATGAACACAGAATTCTTCCGGCATCAACTCTATTAGAAGGGGAATACGGACAAACAAATGTCCACGCAGGAGTGCCATGTATAATAGGCAGAAACGGAATAGAGCAGATAATAGAATTAAAGCTGACAGATGAAGAATTAAAACAATTCGAAAATTCATGTAATGTAATAAAACAACATATGGTTGAATAATCACAAAATTTTTGTTTTCTCCGCTCATCAGGAAAATTCTATCGCAAACACGTTGATTTTATCATTTTGCTCCGCCGCCTATTGTAAAACAAAAATCAAAACTCGCTGACGCTCAGACGGTTGATTTTTGCTTTACGCTATGCTCGCAAAATTTCAAAAATCTGCCTATTGTTTGCTTCTAGAGTTTTCCTGATGAACGGAATAACAAAACAAAATATTTTGCGATAGAATGAAGTGTTGTAAATATAAGAAAGGAAACTAAAAATAAGATATGGAGAATTATAGTATGCATCTTCCAAGTTATTCAATTGGAAGCAAAGTTTATGATAAAATACCGGAAATTTGTGAACCATACGGGACTAAAGTTATAGCCATTGGCGGTCATAAAGCTATTAATGCAGCAAAGGACAAGATAGTTAAGGCTTGTGAAAAATCTAATCTGGAGATTTTGGATTTTATTTGGTATGGAGGAGAGGCTACATACGAAAATGTGGAAGAGTTAATGAAGAATCCTTTAGTACAGCAGGCAGATATGATTTTTACAATTGGTGGAGGAAAATCTACCGATACAGGAAAGTCCCTTGGAATTAAAGCGAACAAACCGGTTTTTTCTTTCCCGACTATTGCATCTAACTGTTCAGCGTGTACAAGTGTTTCAATTATGTACTATCCTGACGGAAGATTTAAGGAACCATTCTTCTTTGCAGCGCCACCGGTACATGCATTTATTGATACAGAGATTTTGGTTCACTCACCATCACGTTATATGTGGGCAGGAATGGGTGATACTTATGCAAAATATTTTGAAAGCACTGTGTCTTCAAGAGGTGAAGCGTTAAATCATTATACACAGATGGGCGTTACGGCAAGCAAGATGTGCTACGAGCCTATTATGAGATATGGAAAAGAAGCTATGGAGTCAAATAATGAAGGAAAGGTTTCATATGCTTACGAGCAGGTTGTTCTTGCAATTATTGTTTCAACAGGAATTGCTTCTATTTTCCTCACTGCAGAACATATAATTGATTATAATACAGGGCTTGCGCATGCTATTTTTTATTCACTTACTTCATATCCACATATTGAGAAGAATCATCTTCATGGGGAAGTGGTAAGTTATGGTGTGCTTAATCTTTTACTTGTGGATGGTAATGAAGAAGACTTCAAAAAAGTATATGAGTTTAGTAAGAGTGTAGGACTTCCAACTAAATTAAAAGACTTAGAGTTTGACAGCTCACAGCTTGAAGAAATAGCAAAAATTGCCGTTGAAATGAAAGATATAGACCACAATCCATACAAGATAACAAAAGAAATGGTGGAAGAGTCTATTAGAAAACTGGAAGCCATGTAAGAATATAAAAAACTGTAATATAATAGTTTATTTAGTTTTGTGTTAAAAATAATCAAAATATATATTAAAATTGTGGGTTGACGTATAAAAAATACAGAGTTATAATCTTCCCATAGTTTACAGAAACAATTAAAGATGACCATTAGAAACCGATGATGCGGAGGTAAAAGTGAATCGTGCACTTACAGAGAGTAGGGGATGCTGAGAACCCACAGAACGCAGCTCACATAAATGGACCGCAGAGGGCATAGAACAAAGCGAGAGATAATTAATCAATGGATGATAGTTCAGGAAAGTTTGTTAATAACTTTAATAATTATTTCAGTATTCGTTAGTATTTTGTGACGTGAAGGCATACGTTAGTTGCACAGAGTATGATAGTACTCGTTGAGAGTGTGAAATTTTAATTTCACAAATCAAGGTGGCACCGCGGAATATATTTTAGTATTTTCGTCCTTGATGATAGCATAGAAGATTATGCTATTGTTGAGGATTTTTTTATGCAATAAGAAATTCCTTTGGAATTCGTGTTACATAAAAAGTACTTTACTCTATGGGTTATCAGAATTGCTCAAAACTTAAAATAACTAGCATAAAGCTACAAGAAAAAGGAGAAAGAATATGAGAAAGATGAAAAAAGTTTTAAGTGTTTTAGCAACAGTAGTTATGGTAGCAGCAGCATTAACAGCATGCGGAGGAAATGGAAAGTCAGGCTCTGCAACAGACAAGAAAGATACTAACGGCGACGGAAAAGTAAAAGTTGGTATTGTTTCAATGATTGAAAATGGAGCTTTTATGGATATGAAAGAAGGAATTGTCGCAGAATTAAAGGCACAGGGTTACGAAGATTCACAGATTGATTACAAATGTGCAGCAGGTGATGCATCAGCACTTTCAACAATCGTAACTAATATGACAGATGGCACATACGATATGATTTTTTCAATTGCAACACCACCTACACAGGCATTAGTTAACTCAGAAACAGATACACCTGTTTTCTTCTGTGCAGTATCAGCGCCAACAGCAGCAGGTATACTTACAGATATGGATAAGCCGGACAAGAATGCAACAGGAACATCTAATGCAATTCCGGTTTCAAAAATTATTGATTTGGCACAGGCTACAACACCTGTTAAGAAAATCGGTCTTATTTACAGTGGCAATGAAGACAACGCAACAAACACAGTTAAGCAGTGTGAAGAATATTTAAAATCAATTAATGTTGAATATGTAGAAAAAACAGCAGCTTCATCTAATGATGTTGAAACAGCAACAAATGCTTTAATCGCTGAAGGGGCAGAAGCAATTTTCGTTCCTAACGATTCAATTATTCAGGACGGTGTAAGCAAGTTAACAGAGATTTGTAATGAAAAGAAAATCCCAACATATTGTTCATCAGCAACAACAGTAGCTTCAGGATGTTTTGCAACACTTGCCATTGATGATAAGGGTATTGGAAAGAAAACAGTTGATATCGCAATGGACTATGTAAACGGAAAAGAAGTTGCAGATATTCCTGCACAGGTAGTTGGCATTGATTATTGCTCAGTAAACAAGTCAGCAATGAAGACATTAGGAATTAGCGAAGACAACATTAAAACAGATTACAAACTTAACGTTATTGAAAACTAAAGAGGAAGAGAAATGATAGAATTACAATATTATTTATCCAATGTTCCGGATTGCTTAATTTACGGATTATTGGCAATGGGAATTTATATATCACTTAGAATATTGGATATACCGGATTTAACTACAGAAGGAAGCTTTGGTTTCGGAGCTGTTATATCAGTTTTGGTGGCACTTGCAGGTCATCCTATTCTTGCACTTTTTGCAGGAATGATAGCGGGAGGTTTTGCAGGAGTAATAACAGGATTTTTACAGACAAAATTAAAGGTACATCCTGTTTTGGCAGGGATTATTACAATGAGTGGGCTGTATTCAATTAATCTTGTGTGTTATTCATTAACAGAAAAAGGTGCAACAACTAACTTAAGCTATAATAAGATTACAGTTTTTGAAAAAATAAAGCAGTTACTTTTAATAAGAGGTCAGTTTGAAACAAGTATAGTTAAGACTGTAGTTAGTCTGATTATTGTAATTATAGTTTTGTTAATAGTTATTTGGTTCTTCAAAACACACATTGGACTTTGCATTCGTGCAACAGGTGACAATCCTGACATGGTTAGAGCTTCATCAATTAATGTAGACAGAACAAAGATTATCGGATTAATGTTAGCTAATGGTCTTATTGGACTTTCAGGTGCTTTATCATCACAAAGTCTTGGCTATTCAGATGTTAATACTGCTAACGGAACTTTGATTTATGGTTTGGCAGCAGTTATTATCGGTGAAGCTATTTTTGGAAAAAGAGGAGCTACTATTGGACTTATTTCAGCAGTGACAGGTTCTGTTATTTATAAATTAATAGTTGCATTTGTTATAAGAGAAAATCTTTTCGGAGAATTAAGTAGTAACCTTATGAAGTTTACATGTGCGTTAATCGTGGCAATAACACTTGCAGTTCCTGCAATTAAACAGAAAATGGCAGAGAATAAGCAAAGAAAGGCGGCAAGATAATGTTAGATATTCAGAATATTTCAAAAACATTTGAAAAGGGAACAGTTAATGAACATGTGGCAATTAATAATTTAAGCTTAAAGCTTGAAGACGGGGAATTTGTTACAGTAGTTGGTTCAAACGGTGCCGGAAAAAGTACTTTGTTTAATGCTATTTGTGGAAGCTTTATGGTAGATGAGGGACACATTTTCTTAGATGATATGGATATTACTTATAAAAGTGAACATTCAAGAGCAAAGATGATAGGACGTGTTTTTCAAGATCCAATGAAGGGAACAGCTCCTAATATGACAATTGAAGAAAATCTTGCATTAGCATACACAAGAGCTTCAAAGCAGTCGCCTTTTTCAAGAGCAATAACAAAGAAAAAGATTCAGTTCTTTAGAGAAAATCTCGCCCGTTATAATATGGGAATTGAAGATAGAATGAAAACAAAAATCGGGCTTCTTTCAGGTGGTCAAAGACAGGTTGTAACATTATTAATGTGTACATTATCAATTCCAAAACTTTTGCTTTTGGATGAACACACAGCTGCTCTTGATCCTGCAACAGCAGAAAAAGTAATGGACATTACAAAAACAATTGTTCAGGAAAATAATATAACAACAATGATGATAACACATAACCTGAAACAATCCCTTACAACCGGAACAAGAACAATAATGCTTGATTCCGGCGAAATAATACTTGACCTTTCAGGAGAAGAAAGAAAGAATACAACAATGGAAGACATGATAAAAATGTACTCCATGAAGAAGCAGAAAGAATTTGATAACGACAGAATATTGTTAAGTCAGTAGAAAGCAATTTCACCACAACATTTTAAAATTGATTAGAATGTTGTGGTATTTTTTTGTGAAATTTAGTTGGTTAATATCACATAGACTATAAAGAATATCTCTGGATACGCAGTCACCAAACCTTCAACACCTATCTTAAAATCTAACAAAATCTTCGACTTAATAAAAAATTATACCTACAAAATCAAACAGATGTCTAAAAATACTACAAATATATAAAATGTACATTGATATAAAAAAGATACAGTGATATAAAAAATATACAGATGTATAAAAAGTGTAAAAACACATTTTAAAACTTGCAGGAGGAGAAAGATGGCAAATTCTAATATTACAAAAAAAGCTTTGGCACAAAGCTTAAAAGAATTAGGCTCAACAAAGATTTTGGATAAAATCACAGTGGCTGACATAACAAATCATTGTGGTGTTAACAGGCAAACATTTTACTATCATTTTAATGACAAGTATGAATTATTAAATTGGATATATACAGAAGACTTATTCAAGCCTTTAACAAAGGATTTGGATTTCTTTAATTGGGGAGACAAGTTAGTTGGATTATTAAAGTATATGAAGAATATGAAACCATTCTTTATGAATACAATCAAGTCCTCTAACAATTTTTTCGCTGAATATATGGACAAGGTTTTAATTGAATTAATGCACAAGGCAATAAAAGACTTGGACTTATACAATCATTTAGGAGAAAAAGAAAAAGATATATATGCAAGATTTTTTGCATATGGATTAACAGGTGTAATTGTTGACTGGACAATGGCAGGTATGAAAGAAGATGAAGAAGAATTATCGAAAACTCTTCAGTCAATGGTTATTAATACTGAACGTATAGGATACGAATTTTATATGCAACGTAAAAAAGAGAAAGAAGGAATTAAATAATTCTCAATCAACAAAGTTTTCAAAGTGATTAATTTTTTAATACAACAAAAAAAGGAGTAAACAGTCATGAAAAAGTGTGTGAAGAAAAGTATAGGATTAATGCTTGTAGCATCTATGACAGTTAGCAGCTTAACAGGTTGCGGAAGTACAGCAGAGGAAAGCAAAGATACAACATCGAAAAACAATGTGGAAAAAACAGACAATTCGAAAACAAGCAATGTAGAAGAAATTTTGACAAACAAGATGGATACTTCAAAAGACTCAGAAAAGAAGGAATCCGTATATGTTGAAATGGATGCAGAAGGTAATGTTACAAAAACAACTGTAAGTGATGAATTAAAAGTAAGTGGAAGTGAAAACATTACAGATTATTCAAACTTAAGTGACATAAAAAATCTTAGTGGAGATGAAAAATTTACAAAATCAGACGATGGAAAAATCGTATGGGAAAACAAAGGTAAAAACATTTCTTATCAGGGTACAACAACAGAAGCAACACCAATAAATGTTAAAGTTACATATTATCTTGATGGAAAGAAGATTTCTCCAAGCGACTTAGCCGGAAAAAGTGGTGAAGTAAAGATTGTATACAATTATAGCAACACAGCAAAAACAGAAGATGGACAGTTTGTTCCATTTCTTGCTTTAACAGGAATGGTTTTTGATGACAACTTCAGCAACGTAAAAGTAGATAACGGTAAAGTGGTAAGCTATGATGACTCAAATATTGTTATAGGTTATGCGGCACCGGGACTTAAAGATCATCTTTTAAATACAATCTATAATGCAGAAGATTATATTAAAGATGCTGATATTCCTGAAGAGGTAACAGTAACAGCAGACGTTAAGGACTTCTCAATGAATATGACATTAACAGTTGCAAGTTCGGACATTGGGGACATGAACTTAAAAGATACATTAGATTTGTCAGATGTTCAGAAACAGATGGACGAATTACAGGATGGAGCAAATGATTTAGTGGATGGTGCTAAGCAGTTAAATGACGGCACAACTAAGTTAAAGACAGGTTCAAAGAAGATTAATGAGGGGGCAAAAGATTTATCAAAGTACACATTACAGTTAAGCAATGGTACTAAGGAAATGGCAACACAGTATACAGTATTTAACAAAGCTTTACTTGCCGGTGTAAAATCAGCAAAGAGTGGTGCAGATAAATTATATGCAGGAACTAAGAGCATAAAAACAGCTACAGGAACACTTGATACCGGAGCAAAAGGCTTAAAGAAAGGCATTGCTGATGCAAAATCAGGTTCTTCACAGATTTCATCAGGATTAAAGAGTGCAAAAGCAGCTTTTGAAGATACAAAGAAATCACAGGGACTTGTAAATGGTTCAAAAACACTTGCAGCAGGAACAAAAGAAGCTTCAGCAGGTGTTGACCAGTTAGTTGACACATTAAAGAATACACCTGATTCAATTCAGAAGAATATTGATGAAGTAATAGATCAGGTTAAAAAAGCATCAGGTGGAACAATCGCTTCTGAAAAAGTTTTAAATACAACAGTTGAAAAAATTAACACAGCAGTTACAAATGGTATGGAATTGTCACAAGTACTTGCAGCTAACGGATTAAATGCAAAGACATATTACCAGTTAGTTCAGGCATACTACAGTGTTCAGACTTTAGAACAGGTAAAAACACAGTTCACAAAGCAGATTGCAACAAGTGCTTCTGATATTAAGAAATTAACAGACGGTATGGATGCATTGAAAACAGGTTCATCAGCACTTAGCACAGGAATTGGAACACTTTATGCAGGAATCAAACAGTTATCAACAGGAGCTGACAGCTTAGATTCAGGAATGTCACAGCTTAAGACAGGTTCAACATCACTTGCAGAAGGTACAGGAAAACTTAAGACAGGAGCTTCTGATTTAAACGATGGAATGAAGACTTTAAGTGAAGGTGCAGGAACACTTTCAAAGAAGATTGGAGATGCAAGTCCTAAGATTAAGGCAGGAATCGGAACAATCGATACAGCAGCATCACAGATTAGTGATGGAGCAAAAACACTTGCAAGTGGAACAACTGAATTAAAAGACGGTATTGTTACATTAGCAGATGGAACAAAAGAATTAAAAGATGGAACAATTAAGTTAAATGACGAAGGTATTAGTAAGATTACTAAGACATTCAAGGAAGACGCACCTGATGCAATTGATAAAATTCAGGAAACATTGAATAATGGAAAGAAGTATAATTCATTTAGCGGAATCGATAAGAATATGAGCGGAAACGTTAAATTTATTCTTAAGGTTCAGGAAATAAGCAATGATAAATAATGAGAGGCCAGGTGCATAATATGAAAAAATTTGGACAATTAGTTGTTAAAGCCAGATATGTGATTTTGATAATAAGTATTTTGTTATTAATACCTGCAGCTTTTGGCTATGTTAACACAAGAGTAAACTATGACTTATTGTATTACCTTCCGGATGGAATAGACACAATGACAGGTCAGGATATTATGTTAAATGATTTTGGCTCAGGAGCATTTGGTCTTGTGCTTGTTGATGGAATGGATGATGAAAATACAGCAAAATTAAAAAAGGAAATTGAAGGCGTAGATCACGTTAAGAATGTTCTTTGGTATGATAGTTTTGCAGACTTAAAAATTCCAAAGAGTATGTTGCCAAAAGATGTTTACAATGCTTTTAATAAAGATGGAAGTACAATTATGATGGTTATTTTTGATGACACAAGTTCAGGCGACGGAACAATGAGTGCCATTGAAAACATAAGAACATTAACAAAACATCAATGCAAGGTCAGCGGTATTTCAGCAGTAGTAACAGATACTAAGAGCCTTGTTGAAAGTGAAATGGCAATATATGTTATTATCGCAGTTATAATTTCAATAATAGTTCTTTCAATACTTATGGACTCATGGTTGATACCTTTGTTCTTTATGCTAAGTATAGGAATGGCTATTGTTTATAACCTGGGAAGTAACGTTGTTATGGGAGAAATCTCATACTTAACAAAAGCTTTGGCAGCGGTACTTCAGCTTGCAGTTACAATGGACTATTCAATATTCTTATGGCACAGCTATGAGGAGCAGAAGAAAGTAATACCAAATGACAATAACAAGGCCATGGCAAATGCCATAACAGCCACAGTTTCATCAATTGTGGGAAGTTCAATCACAACAGTGGCAGGATTTATAGCTCTTTGCTTTATGACATTTACATTAGGACTTGATATGGGGGTTGTAATGGCAAAAGGTGTTGTATTTGGTGTAATTGCCTGTGTAACAGTATTGCCTGCAATGGTATTAATATTTGATAAAGCATTGGTGAAGACAAAACACAAACCATTAATACCTGATTTTAAGAAACTTCCTAAGTTTATTACAAAACATTATCCGGTATTTATAATCATATTCTTAGTATTGATTTTTCCCGCATTTTACGGTCAGAAAAATACTAATGTATATTATGATTTAACATTAAGCTTACCTGAAAGTCTTGAAAGTGTTAAAGCTCAGAACGTTATTTCTGAGGATTACAACTTAGGTTCAGCTAATATTGTATTAATCAGTTCAGATACACCTGATTACAAAGTATCTAAGTTATTAGATGACATTAAGGGAGTTGACGGTGTTCAGACAGCTTTAGGCTTACAGACAGTATTAAACGGCTCAATACCTAATTCATTTATACCTGATGATTTGACTAAAGAGTTAAAGACGGATAAGTATGAAATGCTTGTATTTATGTCAGAATACAAGACAGGATCAGATGAGGCAAATAACCAGTGCAACGAAATAGAAAAGATAATTAAGAATTATAGCAAAGATGGTATGCTTGTAGGTGAAGCAGCATGTACAAGAGACTTAATTAAGATAACAGATAAAGACTTTACGGTTGTTAACTCAGTTTCAATTGTTTTGGTATTTATTATCATTGCTTTAGTATTTAAATCTATTTCAATACCGATTGTTCTTGTAGCACTTATTGAATTTGCAATCTTTATTAATATGGGTATTCCATATTATACGGGAGCAACCTTACCATTTATTGCATCAATTGTTATTGGTACAATCCAGTTAGGTGCAACAGTTGACTATGCAATTCTTATGACAAACAGATATAAGTCAGAAAGAAATGCCGGACATGAAAAGAAGATTGCAGCAACAAATGCACTTCAGGCAACAATGAAATCAATTATCATTAGTGCATGCACATTCTTTGGTGCAACATTTGGTGTAGGTGCATATTCAAATATTGACATGATCAGTTCATTATGTATCTTAATGTCAAGAGGAGCATTTATCAGTATGTTCTGTGTAATATGTATCCTTCCTGCATTCTTTATAATTTTTGATAAGTTCATTATAAAAGGAAGTTATAAATTCCTTGAAAAATAAAAGATGCTTAAAATAAAACACAATTAAAATAACACTAAAAAAGCCCCTTTTAACTTTAAAAAAAGGGGCTTTTGTGATAGAATAATAGTATATTTTAAATAGATTGGGGTATGGAGCAAAATAAAGTTAGTATTTCCACAGGCATTGTATGGAACAGCAGAATCGAAGATATGGAAGAAACTTTGAAAGAAGCTGACAGATGTATGTGGAAAAAGATAAATATCATAAAATGACAGGAGGTGTTGTGCTATGAAGCAGATTATTATTGCAATCGGAAGAGAGTTTGGAAGCGGTGGACATCTTGTGGCTAAGAAATTGGCAGAACATTACAATATTCCATTATACAGCAAGGAACTGTTAGATGAAGTAGCTAAGGATGGAAGATATAGCAAGGAAGTTCTTGAAAGATTCGATGAGAAGCCAATGAACTTCGCTTTTATTCCTGTTCCTGCAGGGGGAACAACTATTTCACTTGAACAGGACATAGCTATCAGACAGTTTAACTTTATTCGCAAGAAAGCTAATGAAGAAAAAGAATCATTTGTTATAGTAGGTAGATGTGCAGAAGAAATCCTTTCAGATAATCCTAACATGATTAGTGCTTTTATCTTAGGCGATAAAGATACAAAGACTAAGAGAGTTATGGAAAGAGAAGGAGTTGACGAAAAGACAGCTCTTAATATGATGAAGAAGATGGATAAAATGCGTAAAGTTTATCACAACTTCTATTGCGAAAGCAAATGGGGTGATTCAAGAACATACGATATCTGTATAAAAATAGGCAAGGTTGATGTTGATACAGCAACAGATATGATTATAAAGTATATTGATTCAAGAGATAATTAAAATGAAAATAAATTTAAAAGGAGACTTACATGGGAGAACTAACATTTAAAGGGCTAAAGGTTGACGAATTGGACCTTACAAACAAGATTGAAGGACAGGTAGAATTAGATATTTCACAGAGAGCATCATTTAATGTGAAGTATTCTAATGACAACCTTCATTGCATGGCTAATCTTACAATTGATATGATGGAGAAAACACATCCAATGGATTTCAATTTTAAGATTAGTGCTACAGCATTATTTGACTGTGAGGAAGGAATGGACAAGAAAGAAATTCATAAGAAAGCATATGATGAAATTTATCCACATGTGCGTGCACTTGTCATTACATTTATGGTTAATTCAGGACTTCCGCCAATCGTTATTCCGAAGGTTAAGATGGATGAATCTAATATTAAGATAGAAGAAAATAAGAAGATTGAAGACAATAATTTGTACAGCTAGTATCAAAATAGAGTCAAAAAACCGTTTTCATCACTTTTTTGAAAATTAAAACATAATAAAAATTAAAAAAACAAAATAAACTATACAAAATGCACAAATACAAAAAAAACAAAGTCAAAAAGTAATTGAAAAGTGTACACTTTCAACAAAAAAATAAAAAATATTTTTGTATTGTTGCAAAAAACGTTTTTAATTTTTAAACTATAAGAGTATTAGATTTTTAGGTAACATAATAATCTAAACCCTTTCAATTTTGTGGCACCTCAAATTGAGGTGCCATTCCTGTTTTTACGATTCAAATTCGTAATCTTCCAAAATCTTAATATTTGAATCCGCAAAGAATAAGTGTATAATGGCAACATAGATTAAGAAAAAGGATAAAGCCTAAGATGAAATACAGGAAAATAAAAAAAGGAAATTTTATAGAAAGACCTAACAGATTTATTGCATATGTTAATGTGGAAGGGGAAGAGAATAACCCCCAGATAGTACATGTAAAGAATACAGGAAGATGTAAAGAACTATTAGTGGATAATGCAACAGTATTTTTGGAAGAATCAGACAATCCCAACAGAAAGACTAAGTATGACCTTGTAAAGGTAATAAAAAACGGCATTCTTATAAACATGGATTCACAGGCTCCTAATAAGGTGGTTAATGAGTGGCTTCTTAATAATGGTTTGTTTAAGAATACTGAATTGGTAAAGCCGGAGAAAACATTTGAGAAATCAAGATTTGACTTTTATGTTGAAGGCGATGGCAAGAAAGCCTGGATTGAGGTTAAAGGTGTAACTCTTGAAAAAGACGGTGTGGCCATGTTTCCGGACGCTCCAAGCGATAGAGCAGTTAAACATATTGAACATCTTATAAAAGCCAAAAACATAGGATATGAGGCATATATTGTCTTTGTGATTCAGATGAAAGGGATTAAATATTTTACTCCAAACAGGGAAACACATGCCGAATTTTGTGACGCTTTGGTTAAAGCTAAAGAATCAGGTGTTAATATACTAGCATACGATTGTATTGTGACTCGAGATGAATTAAAAATAGACCAACCGGTAAAAATAAAGTTAAAAGAAAACGAGTAAAAGATTACTAAAAAATTTACTTAAAACGCAGGAAAATATTACCAAAATAATGGACAAAAAATTGTTATAATTGTTTATAAAATAAAGCGTGTAGACTGTTGACTAAAAAAGACTAATAGTGGTATTATATAGGGAAAATGGGGTTTAAAAAAAAGGCTAAAAATTATTAATTTATAAATTTATTTAGAAGAGGTTAGATATTATGAAGAAGTTAATTTTAGTAACATCTCCACCAGCATGTGGAAAAACATTTGTAACAAAGAAATTAGCAAAGGCTATGCCTAACTGTGTTTATCTTGATAAGGATTCACTTATCGTATTATCAAAACAGATTTTTGTTGTAGCTAATCAGGAATACAACAGAAGCTCAGATTTCTTTGAAGAAAATATCAGAAACTATGAATACGATGCAATCATGGAAGTTGCAAGAGAAGCATTAGAATATAATGATACAGTATTCATTAACTCACCATTTACAAGAGAAGTTAGAACTCCAGGTTATATGGAGAATCTTAGACAGGATCTTTTAAAGATTGGTGCAGAATTAGTTGTGGTTTGGGTACAGTGTGATGTTGAAGTTTGCAGACAGAGAATGATAGCACGTAACTCAGACAGAGATACATGGAAACTTGAAAACTGGGATGAGTACATTAAGAAGATTAATTTCACAGTACCTGATGGAATTAAGAATTTATTCTTATTTAATAATTCATCTGATGAAGCTTTCAAGAAGTCATTAGACGAAGCAGTAAAATATTTTAAAAATTTAAAATAGTCTTTTAAGACAGTTTACTTAAAAAGAGAAGGGACGCCTAAGTTTCTTCTCTTTTGTGTTATAACAAAAAAGTAACAATTTGTTAAAATAAAGTCTATTGAAATATAAAAAATAAGAGTAAAATAAAAAATATCAAACGAAGAGGAGTTTGATTAGCGTTTGGTTTTTGATATCCAAACTAAATAAATATGGAAAACAAATTTAAATCAAAAGGAGGGATTTCATTATGAACATAAGTAAGTTTACACAAAAATCTGTGGAAGCTATTCAGAACTGTGAGAAAGTTGCAGCTGAATATGGCAATCAGGAGATTGACCAGGAGCATTTAATCTACAGTCTTATTACATTAGACGACAGTCTGATTATTAAGTTAATTGAAAAGATGGAAATCCAGCCGGAGCATTTTAGAAATAGAGTAGAAGATTATATAGCAAAAAAGCCTAAGGTGCAGGGTGGAAATCCATATGTAAGTCAGGCACTTAATAATGCCTTGATTTATGCCGAAGATGAGGCTAAAAGAATGGGAGATGAATATGTATCAGTTGAACATATTTTCCTTTCATTAATAGACAGACCTAATAAAGAAGTGGCAGAACTATTTAGAGAGTATGGGATTAAGAGAGAAAGATTTCTTGAAGCGTTGGAGACTGTTAGAGGTAATGTGAAAGTTACATCTGATAATCCTGAAAGCACATATGATGCTTTGTCTAAGTATGGACAGGATTTGGTTGAAAGAGCAAGAAATCAGAAGCTTGATCCGGTAATCGGACGTGATAGTGAAATTAGAAACGTAATCAGAATACTTTCACGTAAAACAAAAAATAATCCGGTATTAATAGGTGAGCCTGGTGTTGGTAAAACAGCAGCAGTAGAAGGATTGGCACAGCGTATTGTACGTGGTGATGTTCCTGAAGGACTAAAGGACAAAAAGATATTTGCCCTTGATTTGGGAGCTCTTGTAGCGGGAGCCAAATACAGAGGTGAGTTTGAGGAGAGATTAAAGGCAGTTCTTGAAGATGTAAAGAACAGTGATGGAAACATTATATTGTTTATTGATGAACTTCATACAATTGTTGGTGCAGGAAAAACAGACGGAGCAATGGATGCAGGTAATATGTTAAAACCAATGCTTGCAAGAGGTGAACTTCATTGTATAGGTGCAACAACATTAGATGAATATAGACAATATATTGAAAAAGATAAGGCTTTGGAAAGAAGATTTCAGCCTGTAATGGTAAATGAACCTACTGTTGAGGATACGATTTCAATTTTAAGAGGTTTAAAAGAAAGATATGAAGTTTTCCACGGTGTAAAAATCCAGGATGGGGCATTAGTAAGTGCAGCAACACTTTCAGATAGGTATATAACAGATAGATTTCTTCCAGATAAGGCTATTGACTTAGTTGATGAGGCATGCGCTTTAATTAAGACGGAAATGGACTCAATGCCTACTGAACTTGATGAACTTAGAAGAAAAGTAATGCAGTTAGAAATAGAAGAGGCAGCACTTAAGAAAGAAACAGATAATTTAAGCAAAGAAAGATTAGCTGAACTTCAAAAAGAATTGGCAGAAATGCGTGATGAGTTTAATAACAAGAAAGCACAGTGGGAAAATGAAAAAGATTCTGTAACAAAATTACAGGATTTAAGAGAACAGGTTGAAAATGTTAAGAAGGACATTGAAAAAGCCCAGAGTGAATACAATCTTGAAAAGGCAGCAGAACTTCAGTATGGTAAGTTACCACAACTTCAGAAACAGTTAGAGGCTGAAGAAGCAGCAGTTAAGAATAAAGATTTATCATTGCTTAGGGAAAGTGTAACAGATGAGGAAATAGCAAGAATAATATCAAGATGGACAGGAATTCCGGTAGCAAAACTTACGGAAACAGAAAGAGAAAAAACACTTCATCTTGATAAGCAACTTCACAAACGTGTCATTGGACAGGATGAGGCAGTAACAAAGATTACTGAATCAATTATCAGGTCTAAGGCAGGCATAAAGGATCCAAGTAAACCTATCGGTTCTTTCCTATTCTTAGGACCTACAGGTGTTGGTAAGACTGAATTGGCAAAAGCTTTGGCACAGAACTTATTTGATGATGAAAGTAATATGGTCAGAATTGATATGAGTGAGTATATGGAAAAATACAGTGTGTCAAGATTAATCGGAGCGCCTCCGGGATATGTTGGATACGATGAAGGCGGTCAGCTTACTGAGGCAGTAAGACGTAAACCTTATTCGGTTGTACTTTTTGATGAAGTTGAAAAGGCACATCCGGATGTGTTTAACGTACTTTTACAGGTACTTGACGATGGTCGTATTACAGACTCACAGGGTAGAACAGTAGACTTTAAGAATACAATTTTGATTATGACTTCAAATATTGGTTCATCATATCTGTTAGAAGGAATTGATGACAATGGCAACATTAAGCAGGAAAATCAAGACCTTGTAATGAATGATTTAAGAAATCATTTCAGACCAGAGTTCTTAAACAGACTTGATGAAATTATTATGTTTAAGCCTTTAACAAGGGATAACATTGGCGGAATTGTAGATCTTGTAATTGACAGTGTTAACGAAAGATTAAAGGATAGAGAGTTACAGATTAAGCTTACTGATGCAGCAAAAACTTATGTTGCAGATAACGGATATGATCCGGTTTATGGTGCAAGACCATTAAAGAGATATTTGCAGAAGAATGTTGAAACATTGGCTGCAAGAGTTATTCTTGAAGGTAAGGTTAGTATGGGAGATACAATAACTTTTGATGTTGTTGACGGAAAGCTGGCAGTTGTTTAAAGAGAACTGATTAATTTTAATTACACGGATTGCTTTGTGCTTTGCACTCCCGCAATCCGTGTAATTAAAATAATATATTTTTCATATAATGATTAATAAAATATTGTGTGAAGAGTATTGAAAAGAATATTAAATAAAAAATTTTTAGTTGGAATATTATTAATAGGAATGTTAATAATAGGAATGGCATTTATTTACGGCAACTATAGGAACAGTGAAGTTGTTCTTACTAATCTAAATATTACAAATGTAAAGGATGCCATACCTAAGGTGGCTTTGACTTTTGATGACGGTCCCAGTAGCGTTTATACAAAAATATTGCTTGACGGACTTAAGGAGAGAAAGGTAAAAGCCACCTTTTTTCTTGTGGGAGAGAACGTGGAAAATAACAAAAAGCTGACAAAAAGAATTTCAAAAGAAGGTCATCTTATCGGAAATCATACATATTCACACGCAGACCTTGCAAGGACTAATTACAATAAGGCATCGGTTGAAATTAATAAGACTAATGAGATTATAACAAGTATTACAGGAACTTCTCCAAAGTATATAAGACCGCCTTACGGAGATGTGAACAAGAAACTTTTGGAAAATACAGGAATGAGGGTGGTTCTTTGGAATGTTGACCCGGAAGACTGGAAGGACCAGAATGCAGACATTGTCGTTAACAGAATTATAAGCCATGTAAGACCGGGAGACATTATATTGCTTCACGATATTTTTAAAAGTTCAGTTGAGGCAGCCTTAAAGACTGTAGATATTTTGCAGGATAAGGGATATCAGTTTGTTACTGTGGATAAATTAAATAACAGTACAATAAAATAAAAGTTGAAAAAATAGATTTAACAAATAAATGTAATTGAGAAAAGTTATGGATAATGATATACTTGTCAGGAACTTGTGTGAAAAATTAGAAAAGTAGGAGAATTAAAAGAATGAATTTATTAAAACATTATGTTATGATTTTTTTTGTTTCAATGGTTCCCATTGTAGAACTTAGAGGAGCAATACCAATTTCTCAGGGCTTTGGCTTGCCATTGTTACAATCATATATTATTTGTGTAATTGGAAACATGCTTCCTGTACCGGTAATATTCTTTTTCGCAAGAAAGGTACTTATTTGGGGAAAGGATAAAAAGTTTATTGGAGGATTCTTTACATGGTGCCTTGACAAAGGTGAACGTGGAGGCGAGAAGCTTAAAGAAAAGGCAGGCAAAGGCTTATATGTAGCTTTATTATTATTTGTTGGTATTCCACTTCCGGGCACAGGCGCATGGACCGGAACATTGGCTGCAAGCTTTTTGGATATGGACTTTAAGAGGAGCGTTATTGCATGTATGTGTGGAGTATTGTTAGCCGGCGTTATAATGGGCGTTGGAAGCGTGGCAGGCGTTTCATTCTTTAAGGCATTGTTTTAAAGAATGAAAACAATTATGGAATTTTTATTATAAAAATGAAAGAGAACATAGGATGAGTAATACAAAAAACAAGAATTATTATGGATTTAAACAGAATAAACAGGAAAATCCTTATGGACGTTATACACCGGGTACAGTTGGCAAGATTGCCATTGCAGTAACAGTACCTTCAGCTATAATTGCTTTTGTGTCAGTAATGGTTGCACTTTTGACACCTATGATTCAGGCACTTATGGTTACATTGATAACATTTATTATATCTTTTGTGGGAAGTGTAATTCTTGCAATAGATATAGTAATATTCAATAGAAAACAGAGCAAAAAAAGTGGCACATCAGACCAGCCTAAGCAGTTAGACATAATGAGAATCGTGCATTTGATAGTTGGCATTGGTGTGGGAATTATTATCGGATATTTAATCTGGGGAAACAAATAAAAAAGTTGGATATGGACAATGAAATAAAGGAGACAGACATGAACAATCTACCAAAAGATCCTGTAATGCTTCTAAGCGTAGTAAATACTAATCTTCGCGATTTCTACAGTAACTTAGATGAATTTTGCAAAGCAAAAGACGCAGATAAACAGGAAATAATAGAGAAGTTAAAAATGATTGAGTATACATATGATGAAGAAAAAAATCAGTTTGTGTAGAGAATAAATGAATTAAAAAATCCTTGCAGATTCAGAAAATGAAACTGCAGGGATTTTTTTGTTGCTATTATCAAAATAAAAAATATCTAATCTATCTTTTATCAAGTGGCACATAAACTGCCTTTTTTGCAACGTTCTTATATGCAGGACGTATGATTTTTCCGGCGTTGATTAATTCTTCAATACGATGTGCACACCAGCCGGCCATTCTGGCGGAAGCAAACATTGGAGTGTAAAGTCCGTCAGGAAGTCCAAGCATTGAATATACGAAACCGCTGTAGAAGTCAACGTTTGCCCCGACACTTTTCTGTCTCTTGTGAGCTTTTGAGATGACTTCAGGAGCAAGTCTTTCAACATTCTGGTATAATGCAAATTCATCAAGACGATTCTTTTCAGCAGCAAGGTCTTTTGTGAAAGCTTTAAGAAGCTTTGCACGAGGATCGGAAATGGCATAAACTGCATGACCAATACCATAGATTAAACCTGACTGATCGAAAATACGCTTCTCAAGAAGAGCATTTAAATAATTCTTAATTTCGTCATCATCATTCCAGTCATTGATTGTTTCCTTCATGTGATCAAACATATGCTTAACTTTAATATTAGCACCACCATGTTTAGGTCCTTTTAATGAACAAAGGGCAGCTGCAATAGCCGAATAAGTATCTGTTCCTGAAGATGAAACAACATGGTCTGTAAATGTTGAGTTATTACCACCACCATGTTCAGCGTGAAGAACAAGAGCTAAGTCAAGGATTTTGGCTTCAAGTTCTGTATAAGAGCTGTCAGGACGTAAAAGCCTTAAAATGTTTTCGGCAGTTGACAGATTAACATCAGGATTAATAATATATAAATTATCACCATGATGATAATGTCTGTGAGCCTGATATCCGTAAACGGATATAAGTGGAACTCTGGCAATAAGGCTTAAGCTCTGTCTTAAAACATTAGGAATTGAAGTGTCATCAGGATTTTCATCCCATGAATAAAGTGAGAGAACACTTCTTGCAAGAAGGTTCATCATATCCCTACTTGTAGCTTTCATAATAATATCACGGACAAAACTTGGTGGAAGAGTTCTATATTCGGCAAGAACTTTGTTGAAATTAGCAAGTCTCTTTTCAGATGGAAGTTCGCCGAAGAGAAGAAGATAAGTAACCTCTTCAAAACCAAAACGATTCTCTTTTAAGAAACCATGAACAATATCTTCTACATCAATACCTCTATAAAAAAGCTTTCCTTCAACGGGAACAACTTTACCGTCAATAGTTTCATATGAATGAACATCACCGATTTCAGTTAAACCGGTAAGAACACCCTTACCTGTATTTCTATCACGAAGACCACGCTTAACATCAAATTTATCGTAGAGATTCGGATCAATACATGAATTATTTATACATCTGTCTGCATATTTATTAATCTGAACTGTAAGTGGATCGTCGAACCTTTCTTCTTTTTCATTTAATAACATAAGAAAACCTCCCTTTTATGAGTGTAAAGTCTACCACATAACTTAATTTTCTACAATAAAACCATATCTAAACATAATAAAATAAAGTAAATAGTATATTTTGTTAAGACATAACATTAAAATATTAGGCAAATAATAATGTGAATGTTTTTTTAAAATTAATGCATAGATATTTGCAATGAGCATATTTGATAGGATGATATTAACAATAATCTGTACTATATATCTATAGTAGTAAAGCTACGTTAGTGCTAATTATTTAGAATTTAATTTTAACTATTATACAAAATAAATGTGAAATGTGGTAGAATAAAAACCAAATATGTTGTTATAAGATAGTTAATAGAGGTTTAATAGATATAATGGATATTTTTGATTACGCAAGAAGTGTTAACAGTGAGAAGGAATCGCCGTTAGCAAGCAGATTAAGACCTAAAACTTTAGACCAGGTTGTAGGTCAGGAACATATAATAGGAAAAGACAAATTACTATATAGAGCAATAAAAGCAGATAAAATTAGTTCGATTATTTTTTACGGTCCTCCGGGAACGGGAAAGACTACATTGGCTAAGGTTATTGCCAATACTACAAGTGCAGATTTTATGCAGTTAAATGCAACTGTGGCAGGAAAGAAAGACATGGAAGACGTGGTTGCAAAGGCTAAACAGAATATGGCAATGAGTGGTAGGAAGACTATTCTTTTTGTAGATGAAATTCATCGCTTTAATAAGGGACAACAGGACTATCTTCTTCCTTTTGTTGAAGACGGAACAGTTGTACTTATTGGGGCAACAACAGAGAATCCATATTTTGAAGTTAACTCAGCTTTAATATCAAGGTCAATTGTTTTTGAATTACATCCTTTAAGTGTGGAAAACATTAAGACACTTATACTAAGGGCAGTAAATGACAAAAATGATGGAATGGGAATTTATAACGGAGTAATCGATGATGATGCGGTTATGTTTTTGGCAGAGATTTCAAATGGGGATGCAAGAACAGCGTTAAATGCAGTAGAGCTTGGTATTTTGACTACAGATCCGGCACAGGATGGCAAGATACATATTACATTGGAAGTAGCACAGCAATGTGTTCAAAAGAGAGCATTAAAATATGACAAGTCAGGAGATAATCATTATGATACAATTTCTGCATTTATAAAAAGTATGCGAGGTTCTGATCCTGATGCGGCAGTGTATTATTTATCAAGAATGCTTTATGCAGGGGAAAGCGTTGACTTTATATCAAGAAGAATTTTGATTTGTGCGGCAGAAGATGTTGGCATGGCAAATCCACAGGCGTTAGTTGTTGCCAATGCAGCAGCCCAGGCAGTTCATCAGGTTGGTATGCCTGAAGCCCAGATAATATTGTCGGAGGCAGTTATTTATGTGGCTTCATCGCCAAAGAGCAACTCAGCCTGCAATGCAATTTTTGCAGCAAATGAAGTGGTAAGAAGTACTGTTACAGCAAAGGTTCCGGCACATTTACAGGATGCACATTATAAAGGCTCAGCCAAGCTTGGACACGGAATCGGATACAAGTACGCACACGATTATCCAAATCATTATGTGAAACAACAATATCTTCCTGACGGTTTGGAAGATAGCAGGTTCTATGAACCGGGAGATTTAGGATACGAAGTAGAAGTTAAGAATTACTTTAAAAAGATAAAGGAAGATTAGTATAAAATATCCAAATCCGGATTAAAAGGATTGTGAACTGCTTTGCATTTCCATAATCCTAAGAGAGTTAAAATCAGAGGTGAAATAATTGAAGACTTTAATTGACAAGTTAGCAGCAGGAGTTTCAACATATGAAATGCCTGATGCGGAAGTTTTAGAAAACAGAATAGCCGTAGAGCTGGAAACAGGGGATTACAAACGGGGAGAATTAAACATAAAAAGCAAAAATAATCTTCCTATAAAAGGAGTTGTATTTTCTACTGATAATCACATAACATTCGAGAACAATCAGTTTAACGGCATTAACAATGTGATTAGATATAGCGTAAGCAGTAAGAATCTGGAGCAGGGACAGATCTGCAACGGAACAATAAGCATGGTTACAACTGCAGGGGGTTTTGACATTCCTTTTGCAATAACAATAAAGAAAAGAGAGCTGGAATCAACAATAGGAATGATTGGAGGTTTTAATGACTTCTTAAGACTTATTAATGAAAGTTATGACGAGGCATTAATATTATTCCTTTCAAAAGAATTTAAGGAGTTTTTCCTAAAAAACGATAGTTTCGGCTCTACATTGTATGACATGGTGCTTCATAACAGTAACCGTGGAATTGCAATGGAAGAGTTTCTTGTGGGAATGGGACTAAAAAAGAGAGTTGCCATTAGTACAAAGGAGAATTATAGAGAATATTCCAATATTAAAGAGAACTATGCAGACATGATTAATCTTGAAAGAAGTTGTCTTGGATATGCGGAAATAAATGTTACAGTTGAAGGTGATTTCCTTTATAACTGCAAGTCACAGGTTAAGGGCGATGATTTTAATGGCAAAGTTGCAGAATATGAATTTTATATTAATGCAGCCAGACTTCACGGAGGAAGTAACCACGGCAGATTAATTTTTGAGACAACTAACGAAACAATTGTTTACGACATTGTAATAGTAAATGAAAAAGACGAAATTAACGATTACATAGAAGAAAAGAAGAACAACATAGGTCTTATAAAGAACTATCTTGATTTTAGAACCGGTGTTATTGATGGTAAAAAATGGATTAATGAAATGTCAAAAATGGCACAGGAACGACTGGAAAAGAACGAAGACGACCTTGTTGGTATTTTGGTTAAGGCTCAGGTGGCAATTGCCGAAAATAATACAGAGGAAGCTACATCATATCTTGACAGGGCATCTAAGCAGATGGCAATAAAGGACAAAAATAATGTAGAAGAATACTGTTACTATCTGTACTTAAAAACATTACATAAAAACAATCCTAATTATACTAATGAAATAAAGGCAGAAATCAAGAAATACTTTGAAAGTGGTCATGACACATGGCAGTTATTGTGGCTTTTATTTTACATGGATGAAAGATATGACGAAAATCCGAGCTTAAAATATACAATGATTAAGCGAATGTTTGGAGAAGGATGTTTCAGTCCGGTTATGTATTTTGAGGCGGCAAATATTTTAATTAATCAGCCTGAACTTTTAAGAATCCTTAACAGTTTTGAAATTCAGGTATTAAACTTTGCGGCAAAATACAAAATCGTGACAAAAGACCTTGCCAAGCAGACAGCAGAGCTCATGATTAAGGACAAGGCATATAATGAAGGATACTTTAACATACTTGCAAGATTTTATGAGCAGACTAAGGAAGAAGAGGTTCTTACATGTATATGTACAATGATTATTAATGGCAATAAGTTGGACCACAGCTATTCCAAGTGGCTTACAGAAGGTGTCAGGGAAGAACTTAGAATTACTAATTTGTATGAATATTATATTTATACAATTAATACTTCTAATTATAAGCCATTGGAGAAGTCAGCATATAAGTATTTTTCTTACGGAACAGATACTTTAATGTATAACAAAGATTATTTCTACGCAAATCTGTTAACTAACATTAGTATGTTAGAGGATGAATATTTAAAATTCCGTGACGGCGTGGAAAAATATGCAACAGAAGAATTGCTTAAAGGCAACAACAATGACCATTTAAGACTAATTTACTCTAAGTTAATAACAGATGATTTCCTTGTAGGTAATATGCAGCAGGCAATGCCACAGGTTCTTAATACTTACAAGATAACAGTAAAAAATGAAAAAATAAAAACAGTTGTTGTACGTCATAAAGAAACAGAAAATATTATTACATCAACTGTGAATAACGGAGTGGCTTACGTAAGATTATATACAAAGAATCCTGTTATTTTATTTATGGATAACAAGGGCAGATTTATTTGGGAGTCTGACTATCAGATAAAACATTTAAAAATCGAAGCTCCAATTACAAAAAAAGGAAGCAGTAATCTTACTAAGCTTGTGGAAACAGAAAAGATTCTTGAACATCCTAATATGTACAAAGGTAAGGTTCAGGAATTAAAGGAAACAGTGGAAATTCCTGAATTATCAAAGCAATATCGTGATTCACTAAAGGAATTTATTGTGGATTATTATTACAAAGGCTACGATTTGGGAGAAATGGATATTTATATTATGCAGTTTAATCTGGCAGAGTTATCCAAAGTTTCCCGAAAGAAGATAATGGAGATTTTAATAGAAAGAAATCTTATGGAAATGGTTTATCCACATATTGCCAAGTATGGTTATGAAAGCATAAAGGTAAGCCTGCTTGAAAAACTTTGTGTGGAATTGGTTAAAGAGCCTGAGTTTGACAAAAACGAAATTCTTATAGAGATGTGCGCCGAATCTTTCAGAAATGGTTGCAGGGATGAGAATGTTCTTAAGTTCTTAGGCAAGTATTATGATTCAGGTTCCCTTGAATTATATCAGATGTTTTTGGCGGTTCAGTCAAGAAATATTAATGATAATACATTGGCTGAAAAGTTGTTGGTACAGCTTATTTTTGAAGGCAGTGTTGATAAGTCTATTTATGAAATATATGAAGAATACATTAAGGGACCAACATCTTCAGTTATAAGAAGGGCATTTTACACATATGTTTCTTATAATTATTTTATTAAAAAAGTTCAATGTCCTGAAAGAGTATGGGAAATAGTCGAACAGGAATTGGAAAACGGATTTGATGTAACATTAATTACAAAAATCGCTTTTGTGGAAGTAATGTCACAGAAAGATAAGCTTACTGAAAATCAAATTAAAATAACAAAGAACTTAATTGATACTTTAGTTAAGAGCAATGTTAATTTTGAATTTTATAAGAAGTTTAATAAATGGTACAAGATTCCATTTAATCTTTTAGATAAGACAATTATAGATTTTAGAACTAATCCGAAACATAGAGTTGATATTACTTATGAGATTAAAAATCAGGAAGGAAAAACCGGAAAAGTTACAGAAGAAATGGGAAGCATTTATCCGGGAATTTTCTCAAAAGAAGTAATAATGTTCTACGGTGAGGAAATAGATTACAGTATAAAGGAGTATTCTAATGAATATCCGGAAGGCAAGGTTGTTGATAAATATTCAGTGAGAATATCAGAGAAGAATGCTTACAACGACGAAAGCCGTTTTGGAATAATTAACAGTATGATGATTTGCAAGGCTTTAGGCGAGGATGATGCAGCAAGAGATATGATGCAGACTTACGAACTTTGCAAGGAAGCAGGAAGAAAATTATTTAGATTATTGTAATCAGGGCAGACAATATAGGAGGATGAAACTTTGGGAAAAGGAATAATATTGGGAATCGATTTTTCCATAGACTTTACGCAAATGGCTGTGTTGGATGATGAAATTAATCCAAGATCCATTAGTATAGGAACAGAAGATAATTTTTTGATACCGTCTGTTGTATGTTATAACAGCGAATTAAATGAATGGTCAGCAGGTGACGAGGCTGTTAACAAAAGCAGATTAAATAATAGCACTGAATATAGAAAATTGCCGGAGATTTTAAAGCAGAACTATGGTGAAGATTTAACAAAACAGATTATTACAACGTATATGTCATATCTGCTAAAGGTTGCAGTAAATTACAGCAATGGCAAATTAATCAAAAATGTTCTTGTAACTTTAAATGAAGTTACACCGGAAATGATTGAATTAATTACAACCTCTTTTACTAATTTAGGTTACAATGCAAATGATATTAAGATAATAAGTCATTCAGAAAGTTTTGTATATTATGTTTTAAATCAGGGAAAAGATATTTGGATTAATCAGGTTTACTTCCTTAATTTTGACAGAAATGATTTTTCCTGCAGAAAGCTTAATGTTATAAAAGGCAAGCAGGTTCATGTGGCAGATGTTACAGTTGAAGACTTAAATGACAGGATGACATATGATTCGGTAAAGAATAACATGGATATGGCAGATGAAATTGTGGCAGATTATATGGAAGACCAGCTTAAGAAAAATGTTGTATCAGGTGTGTTTTTGTCAGGTGAAGGTTTTTATGCAGAAGGCTGGGCGAAAACTTTACAGACTATATGCAGAAACAGAAGAGTTTTTAAGGGAAATAACTTAATTGTAAAAGGTGCAGCTTATGCGGCAAAAGAGTTCTTTTATATGAAAACCCTTAAGGATTACATTATTTCATGTAAGGGCAGAACAAGAGTAAGAGTTACAATGTCTGTTAAATACAAAGAAAGAGACAGTATGGTAACATTGTCAGATATTGGTGATTATTGGTATCAGGCAAAATCAAAAACAGAATGTATAATGGAAGAACCTACAGAAGCTGTTTTTGAAATTCATAATATTATGAAACATACAACAGAAGAGTTTAGAATTGATTTGACGGAATTTCCAAAAAGACCACCGAAAACAACAAGAATCTGTGTTGATTTTAAATATTTATCAGAAAACAAATTCCAGATTACAATTACGGATTTAGGTTTTGGAGAGTTCTTTAAATCATCGGGAATGTCAGTTACAAAGGAAATAGAGATTGGCTAAAGGAGTAAATGAATATGAATGACATAACATTATGTACAATGCATACGGAAAAGCCTTATTATATTAAAGAAATTAACAAGAATATATATTCTATAGAAGAATTAAGTTATTACTTATTTAATTACCTTTATTTAATTGATGACCAGTTTTTCAGTGAAGGCTTAATTGATTATATTGAAAACGAACTTAAGCAACCTCACATTGCATCAGGTATAAGACAGATTAATGCCAACAAAGGAGCTTTGGGAGAAAAGATTTCTTTTCTTATAAAAAACGCCGGTTACTATACTGAGCGTGAAGCAGAAAAATTAGAAAACCATCTTGTTATGCTTAGTTCAAAAACAGCAGCAGAAAGAATTAAGGCTAAGGCAGATATTTTGATGGAAACAGACAAGTATAATATGGCAATTAATTACTATAATAGTATTTTAAGTAAGTCCATTAATACTGATTTGCCTGAAAGATTTTATGGTGATGTGTATAACAATCTTGGTGTGGCTTACGCAAGATTGTTTGAATACGACCAGGCTGCAACAGCTTTTAGGTGTGCTTACAGGCTTAATGCTTCGGCAGAGTCTTTGGAATCAATAATAATGTGCGACCTTATTACTGATAATGAGAAACGACTAAAAATGGATAAGGACAAATATGGTGTTTCCGACACTGTTATCAACAGAATTAAGACAGAAATAATTAAGCTTAATGCTGAAATTAAAACAGGTTGGAACAAAAAACAGGAAGATCAATATATGCAGCAGTGCAAGAAAGAATATATTGTAGAAATAAACAGTTAAATGTTTTGTGAACATAGTTGACAAACCAATTTAAAATCATTATTATTAGTTCATATATGGAAATGCGTAGAAGAAAAGGAGTAGCAGATAACCTTTTAAAGAGAGAGAGGGACGGTGGAAGCCTCTTAAAGCAGTGTCTGTGAAGGTAGTTTTGGAGCAGAGATGATGAATTGAGTAGTTGTCTACGGTTCGTCCCCGTTACAGGATATGATAAGTGAAAGATAAAGGTGGTACCGCGAGCAATCGCCCTTTATGCGGTACCGGCATTATACATAAGAAAGTCGTGCTGATACTGCAAAGGAGAGCACGACTTTCGTATTTGTTAACGAAAATCCGGTGCGTATTAAGAAATGTTAATAAATTAAAAAATAGGACTTAATATGTTAATAACATATCCTATGAAAACGGTTACGATTGGAGAAGAAAGATGAAAGAGATTGAAAAGAATTACAATCCGGCAGAGATTGAAGACAGATTGTACAGTAAGTGGCAGGAAAAGAAATACTTCCACGCAGAAGTAGATAGAAGTAAGAAACCTTTTACAATTGTTATGCCACCTCCAAATATTACAGGACAGCTTCATATGGGACATGCCCTTGATAATACAATGCAGGACATTCTTACACGTTTTAAGAGAATGCAGGGTTACGAAGCTTTATGGCTTCCTGGAACAGACCATGCATCAATTGCTACAGAAGCCAAGATTGTAGAAAAAATGCGTGAAGAAGGCATTACAAAAGAAGATTTAGGAAGAGAGAAATTCTTAGACAGAGCTTGGCAGTGGAAAGCACAGTACGGCGGTCGTATTGTTTCACAGCTTAAGAAGATAGGTTCTTCATGTGACTGGGATAGAGAAAGATTTACAATGGATGAAGGCTGTTCAAAGGCAGTTAAGGAAGTATTTGTAAACTTATACAACAAGGGACAGATTTACCGTGGTGAAAGAATCATTAACTGGTGTCCTCATTGTCTTACATCTATTTCAGATGCAGAAGTTGAATATGAAGATCAGGCAGGCAAGTTCTGGCATTTAAGATATCCTTTAACAGATGGTTCAGGATATATTCAGCTTGCAACAACAAGACCTGAAACATTACTTGGTGATACAGCAGTAGCAGTTAACCCAAATGATGACAGATATAAAGACTTAGTGGGAAAGACTCTTATACTTCCTTTAGTTGGAAGAGAGATTCCTATTGTGGCAGATGATTATGTAGGTATTGACTTTGGTACAGGTGTTGTTAAGATTACACCTGCACATGATCCTAACGATTTTGAAGTTGGACTTCGTCATAACTTACCTGTTATTAATGTACTAACAGATGATGCTAAGATTGTTGATGATTATCCTAAGTATGCAGGTATGGACAGATATGAAGCAAGAAAAGCAATCGTTGAAGATTTAGATAAAGAAGGATACCTTGTAAAGATTGAAGACCATGAACATAATGTAGGTACATGTTACAGATGTCATACTACAATCGAACCTAGAGTATCAAAACAGTGGTTTGTAAAGATGGAAGAAATTGCAAAACCTGCAATTGAAGCTGTTAAAAATGGTGACACTAAGTTTGTACCACCTCATTTTGACAAAACATATTTCCATTGGTTAGAAAACATCCGTGACTGGTGTATTTCACGTCAGTTATGGTGGGGACACAGGATTCCTGCATTCTATTGTGATGATTGTGGGGAAATGGTTGTTACAAAAGAAGATCATGCAGTATGTCCTAAGTGTGGTAAGGAAATGAGACAGGATCCTGACACACTTGATACATGGTTCTCATCAGCATTATGGCCTTTCTCAACACTTGGATGGCCTGACAACACAGAAGAATTAGATTATTTCTATCCTACAAATGTACTTGTTACAGGATATGACATTATTTTCTTCTGGGTAATCAGAATGATGTTCTCAGGACTTGAACATACAGGAAAAGTTCCTTTTGATACAGTTTTGATACATGGACTTGTTAGAGATTCACAGGGACGTAAAATGAGTAAGTCTCTTGGAAATGGTATTGATCCATTGGAAGTTATTGACAAATACGGTGCTGACGCATTAAGATTTACACTTATTACAGGTAATGCACCAGGTAATGATATGAGATTCTACTGGGAAAGAGTAGAAGCTTCAAGAAACTTTGCTAACAAAGTTTGGAACGCATCAAGATTTATTCAGATGAATATGCCTGAAGAAGGTATTGATGTGAAGAACAAACCTGAAAATCTTACAGATGCAGATAAGTGGATTTTATCAAAAGTTAACACTTTAGCCAAAGATGTGACAGAAAATCTTGATAAATTTGAGTTGGGTATCGCAGCAGACAAAATTTACGAATTTATTTGGGAAGAATTTTGTGACTGGTATATTGAAATGGTTAAGCCAAGATTGTACAATGATGATGACGATACTAAAAAGGCAGCACTTTGGACACTTAAGAAGGTATTAATCGATGCATTAAAACTTTTACATCCATATATGCCATTTATTACAGAAGAAATTTTCTGCAATTTACAGGATGAAGAAGAAACAATTATGCTTTCAAAATGGCCTGAATTTACAGAAGAATATAATTTCGCCAAAGAAGAAAAAGCAGTTGAAACTATTAAAGAGGCAGTTAGAAATATTAGAAACATCCGTTCAGAAATGAACGTTGCCCCAAGTAAGAAAGCTAAAGTTTTCGTAGTTTCAAGTGAAGAAGAAATTAAGAACATTTTCGAAAATGGTAAAGTATTCTTTGCAACATTAGGTTATGCAAGCGAAGTTATTATTCAGGATGACAAGTCAGGTATTGGTGATGATGCCGTATCAGTAGTTATTCCAAAGGCTACTATTTATATGCCTTTTGCTGAATTAGTTGATATTTCAAAGGAAATCGAACGTCTTAATAAGGAAGTTGAAAAGCTTAATAAAGAATTGGCAAGAGTTAACGGTATGTTAAGCAACCCTAATTTTGTAAGCAAGGCTCCTGAAAAGAAGATTAATGAAGAAAAGGCTAAACAGGCTAAATATCAGCAGATGATGGATCAGGTAAAGGAACAGTTGGCAAGATTACAGAAGTAGGAGGAAACGACCATGATAAATTTTGAAGAGGAAATCAAGAAGTTTCACCCAAGTCTAGAAATAGAAGAAGCAGAGGATGCCATTTACAACAATAACATTTCTGATATTACAGATGTTATGATTCAGATGGTTGAGGAACTTAAAGGCGACAAATAAAAGGCAAAGGATGGGTGTATAAATGATATGCTACAATTGTGGAAATGTCTTAACTAACAGTGATTATTGCAGTCATTGTGGTATGGACGTAAGCGTATACAAAAGAATAGTAAAATTATCAAATACCTATTACAATGCCGGTCTTACAAAAGCAAAAAACAGGGATTTGTCAGGTGCAGCAGATACTCTTAGAAGAAGTGTAAAACTTAACAAGAGAAACATTGATGCAAGAAATCTGTTAGGTCTTGTTTATTTTGAAATGGGTGAGACTGTTCAGGCATTTTCAGAATGGGTAATGAGTACAAATATTCAGCCGGATAATAACCCGGCTGAGAAATATCTTGTTGCAATACAGCAGGATAAAGGTAAGGTTAGCGAATTAAATCATACAATTAAGAAGTTTAATATTGCTCTTGATTATGCCAAAAGCGGTACAGATGACATGGCAATTATTCAGCTTAAGAAAGTATTGAATCAGAATCCTAACTTTATAAAAGCATACCAGTTGTTGGCACTGTTGTATTTAAAAGGCGGACAGTATGAGCGTGCAAAAAAATCCATAAAAAAATCTATGAAAATAGATAAATGTAATCCTCTTAGCATAAGATATTTAAGAGAGATTAACGAATATATGGATGAAGAGAAGAAAACTGATCCGGACAAGCGAATGGAAAGGAGAAGAAACCTTCGTGGAGTTATGGTAGACAGAGAATATCTTAGCGGAAATGATGTTATCATTCCTAAGAATAACTTTAAGGAAGCCATAACAGGAGCACAGAGTATTCTTCATATTGTTATTGGTTTGCTTTTAGGTGCAGCATTGGTTTACTTTATTGTAACACCGGCAAGAATGTCACATCTGACAGATCAGGCTAACAATGTAGGCGTTGAATACAATCAGAAGATTGCAATAAAAAATTCAACAATATCTGAATTAGAGAATCAGGTTGATACATTAAAAACAGAACAGAAGAAACTTAAGTCAGACTTGGCACAGTATACAGACACAGGAAATACAGTTGCATCAAACTACAGTAACCTGTTAAAATCAGTAAATTATTATTTAAATGATGACTATAAGAACGCGGCAACAGCTTTAAGTGATGTTGATAGTAAGCTTAAGATGGACTCTGAAGACTTTACAACTGTTTATAAATGGTTAAGCAGTAAATTATCAAAACGTATTTCAGAAGAAGCTTACAATGCAGGAATGACAGCAAGAGATAAGGCAGATTATGACACAGCAATTAAGCAGTTTAAGAAATGTATTGAAGCTGACTCAGGTAATGTAGACGCAATATACTATCTTGCATGGAGTTACAAAAACAAAGGCGATTCAAAGAATGCCAATAAGTACTTCAAAGAGATATACGATAACTTCCCTAATTCATCACACTATGACACAGCAAAGAGCCAGCTTAACATAGATGACAGTAGCAGTAGTGGAGATAACGGAGACAACGGCGATAACGGAGATAACGGCGATAATGGAGATAATGGCGACGGTGGCACTTCAGAATAAGGGATAAAGATTACAATTGATAATACTAGAATCTAGTTAGATTTTAGAAAAGATTTACGAAAGAGAAGAGCGAAAGCTCTTCTCTTTCTGCGTTTAATAATAAAGGGGGATTTATGGAAGTTTTATATGAAGTAAGAGGCGAGAATCTTTTGATTTATCTGCCGGAGGAACTTGATCATCACAATGCGAAAACAATTACAGAGCAGTCAGATTGGTATATTGTTTCAAACCAGATTAAAAACATAATTTTTAATTTTAAGCGAACAATGTTTATGGATAGCTCAGGCATTGGAGTGATAATGGGCAGGTATAAGCTTGTAAAAAAGAGAGGTGGAAGCATTACAGTTACAAATATTAACAATTCAATTGACAGAATTTTTACTATTTCGGGGCTTTACAAAATAGTGAGCAAAACGGAAACACCTAGCTTGGTGAAATGGTAATTGGAGGGACGCATGGAAAATAAAAGTAAGGAAAACAATATGACTTTGGAGTTTGATGCAAAGTCCGAAAACGAAAGTCTGGCAAGAATTGCAGTTGCTTCTTTTTTGACGGAGATTGATCCAACCATTGAAGAAATTAATGATATTAAAACGGCAGTATCAGAAGCAGTAACTAATTCAATTGTTCATGGCTACAATGAGGGACCGGGGAAAATAACTTTAAAGTGCAAGCTTGTATGCAATCAGTACGAAAAGCAGGATACATATACGGTTAGTAGTTTTATTACCATTGAGATAAAAGATTTGGGAGTTGGTATAACAAATATTGAAAAAGCAAGAGAGCCCTTGTTTACCACAAAACCGGAATTTGAAAGATCAGGAATGGGATTTATGTTTATGGAAATGTTTATGAATAAAGTAGATGTGATTTCAGAGCCGGGGAAAGGCACAACAGTTATAATGGAGAAAAAACTTAAAAAAGTTATAGAAAAAAACAGCATAAAAAGTAGTCAATATAATAGTAAGTTGATGAACCACACTAATTCTAAATCCATTGGGCTAGTTAATTTGAAAGAAAAGTCCGGCCAGAGGGCATAATGGATACGCTAACTTTGATAAACAGGGCTCATCAGGGAGATAAGTTAGCAAGAGATAAAATATTAATTGAAAATACAGGTTTGATATGGAGCATTGTCAGAAGATTTTTAAACAGAGGGCACGAAGGCGAAGATTTGTTTCAAATCGGATGCATTGGGATGCTAAAAGCAATAGACAGATTTGACACGGAATTTGACGTGGCTTTTTCAACCTATGCAGTTCCAATGATAGCAGGAGAAATCCGAAGGTTTATAAGAGATGATGGCATTGTAAAAATCAGCAGAAAAATAAAAGAAAATCAAATGAAAATAATGCACCAAAGAGAAATTTATATAAATGAAAAAAAGCAGGAGCCAACCATAGAAGAGCTTGAAAAGGTCTGTGATTTGACAAAAGAAGAAATAGTAATGGCGATGGATGCCTCAAGAAATGTTGAGTCAATTGACAAAGAAATGTATTCAAAAGATTCAGCATACACCCTAATGGATTTGGCGAAGGATGACACTAATATAGAAGAAACGGTTTTGAATAAAATTATGGTTCAACAATTAATGGACATGCTGGAAAGTAAGGAGCGAAAAATCATAAATTTGAGGTATTTTAAAAATAAAACTCAAAGTCAGGTAGCAAAAGAAATGGGAATGACGCAGGTTCAGGTGTCAAGACTGGAAAAGAAAATTTTAAACTCAATGAGAAATGAAAAAAGTACATAAACAAAAAATAGTTGTTATCGTAAAAGGAAAAAGTGCAGTGAAAGTTTAGAAATCAAATGTTCATTGCACTTTTTATTTATTTTAGAATAATTAAAATAAAAAATTGCATAATAAAAGCATAGAAGTTTAAATTTTCTAAAAAATAAAAATTTTTGGAGGTCTAAATGAAAGTATTAAAAATGGTGGCAATAATAGCAGTGATAATAGTGGCAATAGGCATTGGCTTCTACATGTGCAACGACACATATCAAGTGGAAGAAATACAGGAAGCAGTGATGATATAAAAGGTTGATAAGATTATATTTTTAAAAAAGTAATAATCCATATTAAACAATATGGGATAGAAAGGACATAAATGAGTGACACATTATATATAAAAATGGACCAGGCAGTGGAGATTACGAAAAAGCAGGTAACAGTTGGAGATGTTGCAAAACTTCAATGCAAAAACAAAAATATAACAAACAGACTAAAATCAATGAAATTGTTGGAGGATACAACAAAAGGAAAAAAGCGATATATAGTTTCAATAATGAAAATTATCGAAATGGCAGATCAAACATTTCAGAATGTAGATATACAAAATATAGGGGAAACAGAATGTGTTGTTGAATTTAAGACACCCAAAAAAGATGACGGACCAATGGCAATAATTAAAACAGCAATAATATGTTTGATTTTGTTTTTCGGAGTGGGATTTTCCATAATGTCATTTAACAACGATGTGTCAATAGATGATATGTTTTCAAAAATAAGCAAGCAATTTACAGGGGACAAAGAGCAGGGCAGAAAAATACTTGAGTATTGTTATTCAATAGGATTGGGTGTGGGAATCATCATCTTTTATAACCATTTTGGACCGAAAAAATTAACCAAGGATCCAACGCCCATTGAGGTTGAAATGAGAAAATACGAAAGAGACATAAACCAGACTTTAATAGATGGGCATAACAGAGATGACGGAAAGGTGGATGTAAAATAGAAGCAGTGGTGAAATATGAAAGGTAGAATTGGAACAAAATGATAGGAAAAATAATTCTTGCAATTACAGGAATCGGGGCAGGTTTCATAATCTCTGCAGGAGTTTTTGCATTAATAACATCAACAGGAATAATAACAAGATTTGCAGACAAAACCCATACTGCAAAAAGTATACAATTATATGAAACAATAGTAATTGCAGGGGGAATACTTTGGAATATATTCTGGATAATGGAATCCCGGTTCAAATTCACGGGACAGCCGGCAAAAATATTTCAGGGAATCATGGGACTATGTCAGGGTATATTCGTAGGTTGTCTTGCAGTGGCACTGGCGGAGGCCCTAAACGGAACAGCAATCTTTGCACGAAGGGCAAAACTGCAAATGGGGCTAAGTTTCATAGTGTTATCAGTAGCGGTAGGCAAAGTCCTGGCATCGTTGCTTCAATTCTACAACGACTGGGTGAACTAATGCTTTTGAATATGCTGTTGTGTCGGAAAATTATTTCTCGCAAAATACAACCGTTGGTGAGCAAGCTCTCCACGTCTGTATTTCGTCCTGAACATGCATCACTTGTAGGAACGCGTAAATATATAATTTAATGGAGAATTGATATGGAAAGTGAAGAAAAGAAGAAGGCGTACAACGAATACGTTGAAAGAATTACGCCAAATAACAGTTTGACAAAGGATATGTGGAATGCTTTTTGGATAGGCGGTCTGATTTGTGTTATGGGACAGATTTGGCTTGAGCTGTTTATGTATTTTGGAATGGATAAGGAGGACAGCGCAAGTTACACTACTTTGATTTTGATTTTGGAAAGTGCAATTCTAACGGGGCTTAATGTTTATCCGAAGATTGCAAAAAAAGGTGGCGCAGGCTGTCTTGTCCCAATAACAGGATTTGCCAACGGGGTTGTGTCTCCAGCAATTGAATTTAAGGCGGAAGGTCACATATTCGGAATTGGAGCGAAGATTTTTACCATAGCCGGACCGGTTATTCTTTATGGTATTTTTTCAAGTTGGATAGTTGGAATTATTTATTTGATTTTGAAGGGGATAGGGATAGTCTGACCGGATGTTAAAAAATTAAAATAAAAAATAGTCAATTAAAGTTTTGTGTCATAAAAAAACTAAAGAAAAATGAAAAATAATACTGATAGTATTTTATTAGTTGAACAATTAAGTCTTTGTGATATAATGATGAAGAATTGTAAAGAAAAGGTTAAATTTAAATAAAGAATATAAATTTTATTGCAATAAATATTTAGATTTAAACGTTTTATAAAATGTATTCCAAATATATGGAAAAATGAAAAAAATTAAAGGATTTGTTTTAATTAATAATTTAGTTTAATTGTTTTCAATACTAGAATACGGAAATCAGGAGAGTGAGGAAAACAGATGAAGAAAGAGAATGTGATGGGGGAAAACGTGGAAGCAGGAACAAATGCAGAATCAGGTGAAAAAGCAGGAACAAAAATAAATAAAGAATCAGATGCAAAGAAAAGTAAGAAATTTAGAAAAGAATTCCTTAGTCAGAAACAGAAAGACACAACTTTTCTTGTAATTAAGATTATCTTAGTTTGTATGTTTGCAGGTGCATATTCAATGCTGTATATTTGGGATTTGTATACTTTTAAGGGAAAAGTTTATCCTATGAGAATTGTAGTTCCAACATTGTTGTTTGTAAGTTCTTCAGCATTAATGTTTGTAAAAATAAAAGTTAACAGATGGGTTAATTTTGTCATATCTATTTTGGTAAGCTTAATTTTAGTATATGGAAACTTTGTAATGTTACAGAAGTCTCAGGGATACGAATATAAGCTTGAAGGGGATTATGTTAAATACAATATTATGGTTTTATTTATGATTTTTATGGTTATATTTGCAGTTACTAACAGTTTTAAAGTTGCAATTATAACAATGAACATTGTAAATATTGTTATGGGACTTGCAAATTTCTATCTTGTACAGTTTAGAAACTCAGGATTTTTGGCAGCAGATATTGTAAATATAAAGACTGCGGCAAATGTGGCAGGCGGATATTCTTATAGAATGAATTATAGAGTTTATCTGTTCCTTATAAGTTCCATTGCAATATGTTTTTTTGCAACTAAGTTAGGCAAGAACGTGGTAATTAAGAAGTTCTGGAGACTTATTCCTATTGCATTGGCACTTTTAATGGTGATTAATGTTAATGACTTAGTTCAGTCAAAGGAATATGTTAAAATATTGAAAGTCAAATATTTTAAGCCACAGGAAACATTTAATACTAACGGTTTTTACATAACATTTGCAAGAAGTATTAACGACCTTCAGGTTAAGAAGCCTAAGGATTATTCTGTTCAGAAAGTTGAAAATTTGGCAGAGCAGTTTAAGGGTACTAAAACTACAGTTTCTAATGATAAGAAACCTAACATTATAATGATAATGAGTGAGGCATACACTGATTTTATGTCTTTTGCGGATGTACCTTTAAGCGAAGACAATATGCCTTTCTTCCATAGTTTAAAGAAGAATACATTAAGCGGTCAGATGTTTGTATCAGTTTTTGCAGGAGGAACAGCATCAACTGAGTTTGAAGCCTTAACTTCTAACTCAATGGCATACATTCCTAATGGCATAACAGCATATACTACATATATCAACTCACCTATGACTTCTCTTGCGTCAACTTTAAAGGCACAAGGATATGGTGGAATAATAGCAATGCACCCTTACAAGGGAACAGGATACAAGCGTAACAAGGTTTATCCTTTATTGGGATTCAACAAATTCCTTACAATGGATGATTTTGCAGAAGACACAGAAAAATACGGACTTCATATTTCTGATAAAGCAGATATGGAACGAATTATTTCTGAATATGAAAACTATAAGAAGAACAACGATAAACCGTTCTTTATGTTTAACGTGACAATGCAGAACCATAGTCCTTTTGATGCAGCAGGAGTATCTAAAGATATAAAACTTGACTACAATATTAATGCACCACAGGCAGTTCAGTACTTAAATATGTTAAGAAAGTCAGATGATGCATTAAAAGAACTTGTTACATATTTTAAAAATGTAAAAGAGCCAACATTAATAATCTTCTTTGGTGACCATGAGCCAAAGATAGAAGAATCATTCTATGAGGAAATAGAAAAAGACTATAAGCTTGATGAAATTTATGAGAACCTAATGAAGAGAAACACTCAGTTCGTTATATGGGCAAACTATGATATGAAATCAGATAACAATATGTATATAAGTGCAAACAGAATGAGTTCACTTGTACTGGAAACAGCAGGACTTGCACAAAACGGATATCAGCAGTTCGTATCAGAGTTTAGCAAAAAAGTGCCAATCATAACAAAAAAAGGCTACATTGGTGAAGATGGAAACTACTACAAAACAGGAGACAAAACATCACCATACTATGAATGGATACATAATTACGACATTCTACAGTACAACAACATTTTTGATACAAAAAACAGAGTACAGGATCTATACAAAATAGCACAATAATAAAAAACAGAGTTCTTAAAAACAAAAAGAACTCTGTTTTTTGTCACATATATAGTAATTGTCAATAGACGTAAAATTATACTTGTGATACAATGTGGAACTATAGCACAAAAATGTAAAAAATAAAGAACAAAAAAACATACAAAACAAAATAAAAGTATAAGAATCAACTGAAAAAGAGATTGTGATATTATATAAAAAAATAATCTTATTACGAAGCTATTTATTTAAAGAATGAAGAAAAAGGAGAGTTTTAACATGAAAAAATCCTTCCAGATTTTTAAACGTGACATAGGAAGATTATCCAAAAACATAGTTGCACTAATAGTTGTAATCGGCGTGTGCATAATCCCTTCGTTGTATGCATGGTTTAACATAGCTGCCAACAAGGACCCATATGGCAACACAGCTAACATAAAAATAGCCGTGGCTAATAATGATGCCGGAACAGAAAATGATATGCTTGGAAACCTTGATGTAGGTGGTCAGATAGTTGATACATTAAAAGAGAATGACAGTTTAGGCTGGGTTTTTGTAAGTGAAGACAAGGCAATATCAGGGGTTAAGTCAGGAGAATACTATGCAGCAATAGTTATTCCTGATAATTTTAGTGAATCAATGGTAAGTTTTTTGTCAGGAAAAATAGAACAGCCGGAGTTTGATTATTATCTTAATGAAAAGAAGAATGCCATTGCACCAAAGATAACTGACACAGGTGCAAATACAATTCAGCAACAGGTTAATACAGAGTTTGTGTCAGCGGCGGCAGGCACAGTTGCGGACATACTTAACGGTTCAGTTTCAGAAATTGGAACTAAGCTTGATGACGTTCAAAATGACATTTTAACAAAGATTAGCACAGTGTCTGATAATCTTAAAGAATATGAAAAGGCACTGGATTCTTTTAACAAAACAGTGGATAGCAGTAACAAGCTAATTGAAAAATCAAAAAAATCAATGGCTACAGTGAAAAGCGACGCTAATTCCGGCGTAAATAGCATAAAGAATGGAACAGACAGTTTAACACTTGTACGAAATGACATAGCAGATTTTGCAAACGATTTAGGTACGGGAATATCTAAGGCACAGAATAGTTTGGCAAAGGTAAATACTAAATCAGGAATAAATCTTGGAAAAATAAGTTCAAAAACTGAAAGCATTCACGGACAGTTTCAGGAAATGATAACTTCCGTAGAATCTATTATTGATAAAAATAGCGAAATGCTTACAACTTTAAAGGAAATTAACAAGAAATACCCTTCAGATTCATTAACTAATATTATTAATGAATTAGACAGTCAGAATAGTAAGTACAAGACTATTTTACAAAAATTAAGAACAGGAAGCAATTCTATAAATGATGCTACAACAACATCTGTTAAGGCAGTAGAATCTATTTCTAAAATTATCGAAAAGAATACAAAAGACATTCAGAGCTCAAAGGGAACTGTTGAAAACGGAATAATGACAGGTCTAAATACAAGCCTTGATACTTTTTCAAGCATTCAGGGGACACTTTCAGGAATTTTAAAAGGTGTTGGACCTGCAACAGATAATGTTGTAACTTTAATGGACCAGTTAGAGAACAGCCTTGACAGTGCAAAGAAAGCACTTAGTTCAACAAGTTCTTCCATTAAGAAAGTTCAGGAAAGATTAGACAAGGCTAATGTGGACATTAGCGTTGTTAAAACTTCAAAGATATATGAAAAACTTAAGGATATGACAAATTTAGACTCAGATAAGGTTGCATCTTTTATGTCATCTCCTGTTAAATTAAAAACAGAAACTTTTTATTCAGTTGAAAACTATGGAACAGCAATGACACCATTCTATACTAACCTTGCAATATGGGTAGGTGGAATTGTTCTTATTGCTATTTTCAAAATGGAAGTTGATAAAAGTGAAAAAATTAAAAATTTTACTCCAACACAGGCTTATTTTGGAAGATGGATGCTTTTCATCTTAGTAGGATTTGTGCAGGCATTAATTATATGTTTAGGTGATATTTTTATCTTAAAAATAAAGTGCCAGCATCCGGTACTGTTTGTTGTGGCAGGATTAGTAGCAGCATTTGTATATGTAAATCTTATTTATGCCCTGTCATTAACATTTAAGCATATAGGAAAAGCAGTAAGTGTAATTCTTGTAATTTTGCAGATTCCGGGTTCAGCGGGAACTTATCCTATTGAAATGACGCCGGGATTCTTCCAGGCAATTCATCCGTTACTTCCTTTTACTTATGGAATAAATGCCATGAGAGAAGCAATTGCGGGAACTTACGGACATTATTATGTAAAGAATTTAGTTATTCTTTTAATCTATGTTCCTATTGCCTTGTTTATAGGACTTGTCCTTCGTAGATTATTGTTGAATTTAAATAGTTTATTTGACAAAAAACTTGAACAGACAGGACTTATGATTTGTGAAGAGGGAGGAATAACCAGGGAAAGAGTAAGACTTTTAACTACTGTGAAAATACTTGCAGGAGAAAAGCAGTTTAGAGATGAGATAAATAAGAAAGTCGAGCAGTTTGAAATATGTTATCCAAAACTAATAAGGGGTGGATTTTTTGCAATAGTTATTATACCGATTGTATTTTTGATTTTAATGTTTAGTATCACATCAAAAATGGTATTTCTTGTATTGTGGATAGTGTCTATTATATTAATCGCCCTATATTTGATTTGTGTTGAGTTTATCCATGAGAACCTGCTTAACAAGCAAAAAATGGCTGAAATGACCGGTGATGAGCTTATAGAGCAGTTAAAGAAACGTGGTAGAAAGAACAGTAAGGAAGGAGATGAGGACTAATGCTGAATATTTTTAGAATATTTATTGGGGATTTGAAAAAAATCAGCAGAAATGCAATAGCGTGGATTGTAGTGTTAGGACTTACTGTAGTTCCATCTCTTTACGCATGGTTCAATATTGCTGCAAGCTGGGATCCGTACAGCAATACCGACCATTTAAAAGTTGCAGTGGCAAGCGTTGATAAAGGCTATGAGGGTGACATTATTCCAATAAGCTTAAATCTTGGAAATCAGGTTATATCAGCTCTTCGTGAAAATACTCAGCTTAATTGGGTATTTACTGATAAAGAAGATGCAATTGACGGTGTAAAATCAGGAAAGTATTATGCTTCAATTGTAATTCCAAAGAATTTTAGTACTGATATGATGAGCCTTTTCTCTGATAATGTTTCTCATTCGGATATTATTTATTATCTTAATGAAAAGGAAAATGCCATTGCTCCAAAGATAACTGACAAGGGAGCAAGCGCAGTTCAAAAGCAGATTGATCAGGTTTTTACAAAGACAGTTTCAGAGATTTCAATAAGCGTGCTTGATCAGTTGTCAGATGTTATGGATGATGATACAACAAAAACTGTAATGAACAAGGTTCAGTCTAATGTGCAGCAGATTGCAGATGACTTAAATGATGCAAAACAGACTGTTTATGCTTTTGCTGACCTTACAGGTTCTTTGGAAGAAATGTTAGACAGTACATCAACATTATTAAAAACGTCAGGAGACAGCACAAAGGATAGCGTTAATACTTTAAAAACTTCAAGTACTGATGTAACAGATTTGAAAGATGCCTTAAGTGGAACAACTGATGGAATAAACAAGGCGTTAAATCAAAGCGTATCTGCATATAATCAATTATCAAAAGAAGTGGATAATATTTTTGACTCAGTGTCCACAAGTGCAGACACTGCATCAAAAGGTTTAAGTGGTCTTGCAACTCAGGTAGATGACATAACAAAGAAGTACACTGAATTTAAAGAAAGCCTTCAGAAAGTGCAGAATGCATTGCCGGCAAATGAGAAAGTGTTAAGAACTGAAATTGACAAAATTATTGGTAAAATAGACCAGTCAATTATTCAGCAGAAGGAAATTAGAACAAAATTAAAAGACGCTTCTGATGATATAACATTGGCATCAGGAACGACAACTTTATATAGAAAAGACTTAAAGAAACAGATAAAACAAAGTGCAAAGGACATATCTTCTATTCAGGATTCTTATGAAAAGAAGGTTCAGACTAACTTAACTAAGTTGGTTAATTCATTTACTGTAAATAATGGCTCAGTATCAAAAGTTGTAAACAATTTAAATCAGGGAACAAGTGATGTAAGTAAGCTTGCAGGAGATTCAGGAGCACAACTTGGACAGTTAAAGAAGATTCTTAAAAATTCAGGTAAAGCACTTGGAAAGGCATCCAAAAATGTAAGCAATATTTCATTTAAATTAGGCAATATTGAAAACAGCGATGCAACAGAATTGCTTAAAAACATATTAAGCAACAGCCCTGACACATTAAGTTCATTCTTGTCATCACCTGTAAAGATGAACACAAATGTTATATACAAAGTATATAATTATGGTTCTGCAATGGCACCGTTCTACTCAACACTTGCAATATGGGTAGGTGGTATTGTATTAGTAGCAATGATGAAAGTAACATTAGAGGAAGATCGAAAGAAACAACTATTCAATGTGAAAAACTATCAGATATATTTAGGACGTTATATTCTGTTTATGATAATAGGATTGTTCCAAAGTGGATTAATCTGTTTGGGAGATTTGTATTTCTTAAAGATACAATGTGAGCATCCGTTCCTGTTCCTATTGGCAGGCTGGATATCAAGCATAGTATATGTAAATATAATCTACACATTAACAGTATCCTTTGGTGATATAGGAAAAGCAATCTGTGTAATACTTCTTGTAGTACAGGTAGCAGGTTCAGGTGGAACATTCCCAATAGAAGTAGCACCAAAATTCTTCAGAACAGTATACCCATTACTTCCATTTAACTACAGCATGGGAGCAATGAGAGAAACAATAGCCGGAATGTATGGAAACACATACTGGACAGAAATATCCAAACTACTATTATTCCTAATACCATCACTGATACTGGGATTGATACTAAGAAAACCAATAATAAAACTAAACAACTTCGTAATAGAAAAACTAGAAGAAACAAAACTCATGTAACTCACCAGCCCCCGGAACTTTCAAGGCACCTGTGCTTGCACAAAGGTGCCTTGAAAAGTTTCGGGGGCGCCTTATTATGAGCATAAAAGGGCGACGAAGTCGCGCGATATGCGAATAATAAGGACAGATTGCGGGAACGCGAAGCGCGTAGCAATCTGAGGTGAGTTATATATTATGAGCATAAAAGGGCGACGAAGTCGCACGATATGCGAATAATAAGACCAGATTGCGGGAACGCGAAGCGCGTAGCAATCTGAGGTGAGTTATTTAATCTCGATTCCTTACTGACTTCCGACTTAAGTCAATCAATAATTTTTTTCTTGACTTAATGTACAAAATAGTATATATTACTGAAATAAATAGTTCACAATGTAAACTATTCTGGAATGCTATCTTGTATTGAACAGGAAACCTTTAATGGCATTTATAATTAGAAAATATAAAACAAAAATAGGAAGTAGAAGAAAAATGAAAGATAAAAAATGGAAAGACATGATAGAAAAACATGGCGAGCTTAGATTCTTTAGTAGCATGGCAATAAAGAAATCACACAAAGGTCAGGGTACATCTGCACAGGAATTAGACATGCTGTTTAGAGTCGCCTTGTCCAAAGAAAAAGTAACACCCGGTTACTTAAAAGACGCAATGGGCATAAGCAAAACAATTATAAGCAGATTAATAGAACAACTGGAAAACAAGCAGCTCATAGAAAAAATCCGCACAAATGAGGATAAAAGAAGTTATACATTGATAATAACTGAAAAAGGGAAAAAAGAAATTGATGATATGTATTACTACTATTTAAACCCTCTATATACGTTAAAGGAAAATATGACAGAGGAAGATTTTGAACAACTATTTAAATTAATAAGGCAGGCAAACAAGATATTGGCAAAATAAAACTGTCAACAATCTATAATCAAAAATATAAATGAAAGGAACAGAAGATGACGTTTTATCAGGAATTACAGTTAAGCTCAACAGGCTCAAAACAATTAATAAAAAACACAACAGACAAAAAAGAAAAAACAAGACACATTTTAATTTACAATTTCAAAGTATATTTAGTTGTGGCATTTTGTTTTTTGGTAGTAACAGCATTTAGTATGATTTTTGGAAATGACAATAGCGTGCCGGGAGTTGTGGTACTACTTGCAATACTTGTGTTGCGACAGGCAGATTTTGGCATAAAAACAACCCACGGTCTAATCTCAATAGCCGGGATATTTGCAATTTTAATAGTAGGCCCAAGGTTAAGCAACATAGTTGATCCTTTAACAGCATTTCTTATTAACATTGTTTGCATATTTTTACTAATGATGTTTGGATGTCATAATGTAATAATGTACAATCATTCAACTTTTGTACTGGGATATTTATTACTTCAAGGTTACGATGTGGCAGGAAAAAGTTATCAGTTACGTGTAGTCAGCCTTGTTGTAGGTATGCTAATTTGTATGGGGGTTTTTTATAAAAATCAGAAAAACAGACCTCATAAAAGAGGTTTTATGGATATTTTTAGAGAATTCAATATACACTCTGCTAGAAATAACTGGTATTTAAAATTAACACTTACAGTTTCAACAGCAATGTTAATTATTAATCTTTTAAATATACCAAGGGCAATGTGGGTAGGAATTGCCTGCATGTCAGTATGTGTTCCATTTTCCAGTGACATTGCACCAAAGGCAAAGAAAAGAGCACCATTTAACATTGTGGGCAGCCTAATATTTGTTGCCCTTTACTATGCCCTCCCTAAGTGGGTGCATCCATATATTGGAATTATAGGTGGAATTGGTGTTGGTTATTCAGCCGGCTATTCATGGCAGACAGTTTACAATACATTTGGAGCGTTGTATATTGCATCGGGAATTTTCGGTGTAAAAACAGCAGTATTGTTAAGAATTGGTGCAAATATTTTTGCTTCATTATATACAGTTTTGTTTAACCATATATTTAATAATGTATTTGCGTTTATAAAAAACAGAAAAGAAAATTTAATAACAGAATAGCAATGCTTAAAACAAAAAATATAGATGCATAACTAAGAAATTTAAGAGAAAAATTCTAACTGCAATACATAATACATCTTTCAGTGGGGGCAGATGGCGGACAAACAATATTTTGGAGTCCAAGCCTAAAAGGAAAAGCCCCATATATTGTACCGACCTCCGATCGTTAGATTTTTAGGTCTAACTTTTGGGGGTCGGTACAATCTCAGGGGCTTTTAATATTAAATATTATTTATTTTCATTATCTTCCTTAGGAACAACTGTTTCCATATTTTTTGGAAGAACAAGATTTAAAATAATTGATACGATAAATACTACAGCAACACAGTTTTCTGCAAATACATTTTCGATAATCTTAGGGAAAATGCTAAAGATTTCAGGAACCTGTGTGAAGCCGATACCAATACTAAGTGAAAGTGCGGCAATTGTAATATTACGCTGTGAGTAACCGCAGTTGCTAATCATCTGAAGACCGCTGATTACGATTGTACCAAACATCATAAGTGTACATCCGCCAAGTACTGCGTCAGGAAGTGTTGCAAGTAAAGCACCAAAGAGTGGGAAGATACCTGCAATAATCATAATAATTGCACCTGTTGCAATAGCAAATCTGTTAACTACTTTAGTCATGGCAACAAGACCTACATTCTGGCTGAAAGATGTAATTGGTAAACATCCGAAAACAGAAGATAAAGCACTAATGAAACCGTCACAGGCAATAGAACCTGAAGTTTCTTTTGTTGTTACGTCCCTATTTAAGCCTGAAGCTGCAAGAGCAGAAGTATCTCCGATAGTTTCAGTAGCAGAAACTAAGAAAATTAAAATAACAGAGAAAATTGCGTTAGCATTAAATTCAGGTTTAAAAGGCATTAATGAAGGTACTGCAACAATAGAAGTTCCTGAAAGTGAAGAAAAATCAACAACTCCCATAAATACAGCAACAATATATCCTACAATAAGTCCAAACAAAACAGAAAGCTGTTTGAAATATGATTTTGCCAAAATATTAAAAATAATACATGAAAGCAATGTTATAGTTCCGAGAATCCAGTTTGTAGCTGAACCAAAGTTTTCGCTTCCGCTTCCTCCACCGAAAGAGCTTGCTCCAACAGAGAGAAGAGAAAAACCAATGGAAGTAACAACGCTGGCTGCAACGATAGGAGATATAAGTTTAATCCAGTATTTTGCAAAAAGACCAAGAACCCCTTCTACAATACCGCCAACAAGAACAGCACCTACAATGGCATTATATCCGTAAGTTGGTCCGATATAACAAAAAATAGAAACAAAAGTAAAACTAATACCCATAACAATTGGAAGACCTGAACCGATTTTCCATAATGGGAATAACTGAATTAAAGTACCAATACCTGCAATAATCATTGCACTCTGGATAAGACGTGCAGTCTGTTCAGATGAAAGACCGCTGGCACCGCCAACAATAATAATAGGAGCAATATTGGCAACAAACATAGCCAAAATATGCTGCAAGCCAAAAGGAATGGCTTTTCCAACGGGAACTTTTCCGTTGAGTTTGTAAATGTTTTCAATTGATGAATTTGAGCTACTCATTAGTAAATGTCCTTTCATAATTTAAATATATTGTGTAATTGCAAAACAAAATTTTTCTTCCTTCTATTCCACAGAATTGTATAACGCAAACACGTTGATTTTCTTATTTTGCTCCGCCGTCTATGGCAAATCGAAAAGTGAAACTCGCCTACGGCTTGGACAGTCACTTTTCGACTTGCACTATGCTCGCAAAATTTCGAAAATCTGCCTATTGTTTGTTTTCATACAATTCTGTGGAATATAAGATGATATATAAATTTTGTTTTGCGATTAAAAATATAAACTATAAAAAACGTGGTGTTTCTCATAGTTTATGATTTTTTACTGTTCACGGAATGTGATTGTTCCGTTTTCTGCATCCATGCTATCAACGATAGCAAGTGATTCCAAGTGATATCCAAGGTTACGGATTGTACGTCCGCCTGACTGAAATCCTTTTTCAATTGCAATGCCGATTCCTTCTACAGTACCGCCTGCATTTGATACGATGGAGATTAATCCCTGAAGAGCACAACCGTTAGCAAGAAAATCGTCTATAATAAGAACGTGGTCATCAGGACCTAAAAATTTCTTTGATACGATTACCTGGTTTTTGCATTTATGCGTAAATGATTCAACTTCAGCAACATACATTTCACCATCAATGTTTATACTTTTTGATTTCTTTGCAAAAACAACTGGTGCATCGAAGTATTTTGCAACGATGCAGGCAATGCCGATACCTGATGCTTCTATTGTAAGAATTTTGTTGATTGGGGCATTAGCGAAACGACGCTTAAATTCTTCGCCCATTTTTTCGAAAAGTGAAATGTCCATCTGGTGGTTTAAAAAGCTGTCTACTTTTAAAACATTTCCTTCTTTAACGATACCATCTTTTTGAATACGTTCTTCTAAAAAATTCATTTTTATCTCCTTTGTAAAAATTAATTACCTTTTCAGACTCCGCTCACGCAGAAATTTCTAAAAGGAAACAATAGGCAGAGTTTTGAAATTTTGCGAGCATAGTGTAAAGCGATAAACCTACTGTTCGAGCCTTTAGGCGAGTTTAGGTTTTCGCTTTACAATAGGCGGCGGAGCAAAATAATAAACTCAACGTGTTTACTTTAGAAATTTCTGCGTGAGCGGAATGAAAAAGTGCTTTGTTTTTATTTGATTAATAATTTTTTATTGATTCAAATTCGTCTACGATTTCTTTTCCAGGTGCAGGTGTAAGTAAGCTTACTACTACGATGAAGATTGAAGCTACAATGAATGCAGGTAAAAGTTCATAGATTCCAAGTACGCCACCCATTGGACGAACTAAGAATTTCCATACGAATACCATGATTCCACCGGCTACCATTCCGCTGATTGCACCGTATTTGTTTGAGCGCTTCCAGAATAATGCAAAGAGCATTACAGGGCCGAATGTGGCACCGAAGCCTGCCCAGGCAAATGATACTATCTGGAATACTGAGCTGTTAGGATTGCTGGCAAGAAACATAGCAATTATTGAAATGATAATTACTGAACCTCTGGCAACTACGATTTTTACTCCTGCTGAAAGGTTTAAATTTAATACGCCTTCAAGTAAGTTTTCTGAAACACTTGAAGATGCAGCAAGAAGCTGTGAATCTGAAGTTGACATTGTTGAGGCAAGTATACCTGCAAGGATAACACCTGCAATTATGGCAAAAATAATGCCATGTGTACTTAATACGTGGGCTATCTGAACGATGATTGTTTCAGAATCCTTTAGGTTAGGAATAACTCCTTCTGCTGACATTGCATAACCGATTATACCAATTGAAACTGCAACAGACATTGAAATAACAACCCAAACACTGGCAACACGTCTTGAAAGTTTTAATTTCTTTGTGTCTTCAATAGCCATAAATCTTAAAAGAATATGTGGCATGCCGAAGTATCCAAGTCCCCAAGCAAGTGTTGAGGCAATTGAAAGAACACTATAAGGCGTTGCTGTATTAGTTGCACCATCATGTGTTGAAGTTATTGAAAGGAATCCCTTAAGGTCGCCAACGTGAGCTACGACTCCGTCAAATCCACCAACGGAAATAATTCCATAACTTAAAACTATAACTAAGGCAATTGACATAATAATACTCTGAATAAAGTCAGAAGTACTTGCGGCAAGGAAACCACCAAGAGTAGTATATGCAACAATAACAATTGCACTAATAATCATTGCTGTTAAATAATCAACTCCAAATAAAGAATTAAAAAGTTTACCACATGCAGCAAATCCTGAAGCTGTATATGGCACAAAGAAAATAATAATAATTATAGCAGATACACACTTTAACATTTTAGGATCTCTATATCTGTTAGCAAAAAAGTCAGGTATAGTGATTGCACTGCAAACGTCACTGTAAGTTCTAAGTCTTTTGGCAACAATAAGCCAGTTAACGTATGTTCCAACAGCAAGTCCGGCAGCTGTCCAGAATGCATCACAAACACCTGTAACATAAGCAACACCCGGAAGTCCCATTAATAACCAGCTACTCATATCTGATGCTTCAGCACTCATAGCAGTAACAAGAGGACCAAGCTTTCGTCCACCAAGGTAAAAATCATTTGTGGTACTGTTTTTTTTGGCAAAATATACACCAATACCAACAACGCCAACCATATAAACAATGATGGCAATTAAAATTCCAATTTCTGATGTAGTCATTTTTTTTCCCTTCTTATTATATGTAATTTTTGAATTTCCTTCCTATTGTATAAAAAATATGTCAAATAGGCAAGTAAAAACGTATACATATTTATAACAAAAAAGTAAAAACTAAGAAAAAAGGAGGATTTTTATGGGACGAATGATTGGTAGTAGCAGTATTTCCTTTGATAAGCCACCGTTTATTATTGAAGGAGCTTCAATTGTAGGTCAAAAAGAAGGTGACGGACCTTTAGGAAAATTGTTTGATGTTGTGGAACAGGATCCTATGCTTGGACAGGAAACGTGGGAAGAGGCAGAAAGTTTGTTGCAAAAAGAGGCAATTCAGAAACTTCTATTTAAAGCAGGGATGAGCAAGGAAGAAATCAGGTATATTTTTGGTGGGGATTTACTTGGACAGTTAATTGCCACAACTTTTGGAATTTTGGAGTTCGAGGTTCCCTTTTTCGGATTGTACGGAGCCTGTTCAACAATGGGTGAAGCGTTAAGTCTTGGGGCAGTAATGGTTGAAGCAGGAAATGCAGACAATGTTATTGCAATGGCATCAAGTCATTTTGCCAGCGCAGAAAGACAGTTTAGATTTCCTTTGGCTTACGGAAATCAAAGACCTTATGCGGCAACCTGGACTGTAACCGGTTGTGGGGCAGTAATAATTAGCACAAAAAAAGGTTTTGCAAAAATAACAGGAATTACCACGGGAAAAATCGTTGATTTTGGAGTAAAGGATGCTCAAAATATGGGTGCCTGTATGGCACCGGCTGCGGCAGATGTTATTTATCAGCATTTTAAGGATTTTAACAGCACACCGGCAGATTATGACAAAATCATAACGGGTGACTTGGGATTAATAGGAAAAAGTATTTTATTTGAACTACTTAAGGAAAAAGGCTACGACATTTCGGCGGTTCATATGGATTGCGGCGTGGAAATGTTTGATGCCAGTGAACAGGACACTCACGCAGGTGGAAGTGGCTGTGGCTGTAGTGCCACGGTTCTTGCAGGCTATGTTTTTAAACAGCTAAAAAAAGGGGCATTTAAGAAGATTCTTTTTATTCCAACGGGAGCATTAATGTCCCCGGTAAGTTTTAATGAAGGAAATAGCGTGCCGGGAATAGCTCACTGCGTGGTGATTGAAAAGAATTAATGATTGCAATTAAAGAAAGGAATTTAAGATGATTTTTTTAAAAGTGTTTATTGTTGGGGGAATAATCTGTGCTCTTGTTCAAATTGTAATAGACAAGACCAAGGTAACGCCTGCAAGAATTATGGTAAGTCTTGTTTGCATTGGGGTTGTTCTTGGTGCGATTGGAATTTATGAGCCTTTGACTAAGTGGGCAGGTTGTGGCGCAACAGTGCCTTTGCTTGGCTTTGGCAACAATCTTTGGAAGGGAATGAAAGAAGCCATAGATGAGTCAGGTTTTTTGGGATTGTTTAAAGGTGGTTTTACGGCAAGTGCCGTGGGAATTTCAGGAGCTTTAATATTCGGATATTTGTCTGCATTAATTTTTAAATCAAAAATGGAATAGTCAAAATTAACTATGTTTTAAAAATTCAGCCCGAACTTAATATAATTAAGTAAAAACAGCTTAATCATTACAAAATTAAGAATAACACTACTAAAGGTTGATAAAATTAAGAAGATACTATATAATTTCTTTAGTGTATTAAAGTGTTAGTGCACTTGTTTAAGTGCGGCCTTTTTAGGAGAAATATAGAGGTTCGCGCAAGTTGTGATTAAGAAAAATATATTTAAGGAGGGCTACAAAATGTCATATGTAGACGAAGTATTAGCAAAAGTAAAAGAAAAGAATGCTAATGAACCAGAATTTTTACAGGCAGTTGAAGAAGTATTAAATTCACTTAGACCTGTAATCGATGCAAACGAGGACAAGTATAGAAGAGAAGCTTTACTTGAAAGAATCTGCGAACCTGAAAGACAGTTCAAGTTCAGAGTTCCTTGGGTAGATGATAAGGGACAGGTACAGGTTAACACAGGTTATAGAGTACAGTTTAACTCAGCTATCGGACCATACAAGGGTGGTTTAAGACTTCACCCATCAGTAAATATTGGTATTATTAAATTCTTAGGTTTTGAACAGATCTTCAAGAACTCACTTACAGGCCTTCCAATCGGTGGTGGTAAAGGTGGTTCTGATTTCGATCCTAAGGGTAAATCAGATAGAGAAGTTATGGCTTTCTGCCAGAGCTTTATGACAGAACTTTGTAAATATATCGGTGCTGACACTGACGTACCAGCCGGTGACATCGGAACAGGCGCTAGAGAAATCGGATATATGTTTGGACAGTATAAGAGAATCCGTGGATTATATGAAGGTGTTCTTACAGGTAAGGGACTTACATACGGTGGTTCTTTAGCTAGAACAGAAGCTACAGGTTACGGATTACTTTACTTAACACAGGAATTAATGAAAGACCATGGCGAAAGCATGGAAGGCAAGACAGTAGTTGTTTCAGGTGCCGGTAACGTTGCTATCTACGCTATTCAGAAAGCTCATCAGATGGGTGCTAAGGTTGTTACATGTTCAGATTCAACAGGTTGGATTTATGATCCTGAAGGAATCGATGTTGACCTTCTTAAAGAAGTTAAGGAAGTTAAGAGAGCTAGACTTACAGAATATGCTGCTGCAAGACCTTCAGCTGAATATCATGAAGGACGTGGAGTATGGCAGATTAAATGTGATATCGCTCTTCCATGTGCTACACAGAACGAATTACTTATCGATGATGCTAAGCAGTTAGTAGCTAACGGATGTAAAGCTGTTTGTGAAGGTGCTAACATGCCTACAACAATTGATGCAACAGAATACTTACAGGAAAACGGCGTATGGTTCGTTGGTGGTAAGGCTGCTAACGCAGGTGGTGTTGCTACATCAGCTCTTGAAATGTCACAGAACAGCGAAAGACTTTCATGGACATTCGAAGAAGTTGACGCTAAATTACAGACAATCATGGTTAACATTTACCGTAACATCAGCGATGCTGCTAAGAGATACGGATTTGAAGGTAACTACGTAGTAGGTGCTAACATTGCCGGATTTGAAAAAGTAGCAGAAGCTATGGAAGCTCAGGGTGTTTGCTAATTATAGTTATAGTTAATAATCAATATATAAAGGTGTATCTCATTATGGGATACACCTTTTGTGATATATGGAATATAAATTCTAAATAGGGGGAAAATATATAGGTAGTCTTGTGAAAAATGTTAATATTGTTTATAATAAGTCAGAGATTGGAAAACTATCACAATATTATTTAATAATTATTTTATGGAGAATAGAATGGACGAGAATTTAAAGAAGGAAATAGAAAACAGACGAACATTTGCGATTATTTCACATCCCGATGCAGGAAAGACTACTTTAACAGAAAAGTTTTTACTCTATGGAGGTGCTATTAATACAGCAGGTTCAGTAAAGGGAAAGGCCAATTCTAAGTATGCAGTGTCTGACTGGATGGGAATTGAAAAAGAAAGAGGCATTTCAGTTACATCTTCAGCGCTTCAGTTTAACTATGAAGGATATTGCATTAATATTTTGGATACTCCTGGACATCAGGACTTCTCAGAAGATACTTATAGAACGTTAATGGCTGCAGATTCAGCAGTAATGGTTATTGATGCTTCAAAGGGTGTTGAGGCACAGACAATTAAGCTTTTTAAGGTTTGTGTTATGAGACATATTCCTATTTTTACTTTTATTAATAAGATGGACTTGGAAGCAAGAGATCCATATGAACTTCTTGAAGAAATTGAAAATGTTCTTGGAATTAAAACATGTCCTATTAACTGGCCAATTGGTTCAGGTAAAAGATTTAAAGGCGTGTATGACAGAGATACTAAGAAGATTTCAATGTTTAAGGCAGTTTCAGTTGGTGGTTCAAAAAGTGCTGCGGAAACAACATATGAGTTGGACAACGAAAACTTTAAGGCAGAAATAGGTGATGAATTGTATGACCAGCTTGTAGATGACACTGAACTTCTTGACGGAGCAAGCGAACCATTTGATCAGGAATTGGTTGATAAAGGTGAATTGTCACCGGTATTTTTCGGCTCAGCGTTAACAACTTTCGGTATAGAAACATTTTTGGAACATTTCTTAAGAATGACAGAATCACCACTTCCAAGGATGTCAGATCAGGGATTAATTGATCCTATTGAAGAACCATTTTCAGGATTTGTATTTAAGATTCAGGCTAATATGAACAAGGCACATCACGATAGAATTGCTTTCCTTAGAGTTTGTTCAGGAAAGTTTGATGCATCTAAGGATGTGTATCACGTACAAAGTGGTAAGAAAATGAAACTTTCAAGACCTCAGCAAATTATGGCTCAGGACAGAAAGGTAATTGATGAAGCTTATGCGGGAGACGTAATCGGTGTATTTGATCCGGGTATTTTTTCAATAGGTGATACAATCTGTACACCGGGCAAAAAATTTGTTTATGAAGGAATCCCAACTTTTGCACCTGAACATTTCTGCAGACTTGTGGCACTTGATTCAATGAAACGTAAACAGTTTATGAAAGGTGTTACACAGATTGCCCAGGAAGGTGCAATTCAGATTTTCCAGGATTACAATCTTGAAATGTCAGAAATTATTGTAGGTGTTGTAGGTACACTTCAGTTTGACGTTTTGAAGTATAGAATGGAAAACGAATATGGCTGTGATGTGAGATTGGAGCCATTGCCTTATGGACACATCAGATGGGTAAAAGATACAACAATAGATTTAAATAATGTTAAATGTCCAAGCGATGCCAAGAGAGTAAAGGATATGAAGGGCAATCCATTAGTATTATTTACAAACCAGTGGTCAATTAAACTTCTTTTGGAAAGAAATGAAGGCATTGAATTTGAAGAATTTAGCAGAAATTAATTTTGTACAAGATTAAATATAGAAGGGAATGAGTTATCATGGAAAGAAAGAATGCATGGAATACTTATGGCAAGAGAGAAATAAGTGAGTTGGAAGAATTAAATTCTAACTATATTGATTTCCTGTCAGACTGTAAAACAGAAAGAGAATGTGTTAAGGAAACTGTAAGACAGGCAAGGGAGAAAGGCTACAAGTCTTTAGAAGAAGTAATTGAAAAAGGCCAGCCTTTAAAACAGGGGGACAAAGTTTATGCTGTTTGTATGAATAAGACAGTAGCACTTTTTAACATTGGAAAGATTCCAATGGAACAGGGAATGAATATTTTGGGAGCACATATTGATTCACCTAGAATGGACATTAAGCAGAATCCACTATATGAAAGCAACAATATGGCATACCTTGATACACATTACTATGGCGGAATTAAGAAGTATCAGTGGGTTACACTTCCACTTGCAATTCATGGCGTTGTAGTTAAGAAAGACGGAACAAAGGTTGAAGTTAACATTGGTGAAAAAGATACCGACCCTGTATTTTGTGTAACCGACCTTTTAATTCATCTTGCAGGACAGCAGATGGAAAAGAATGCAGCTAAAGTTATTGAAGGCGAAAACCTTGATATTCTTGTTGGAAGCATTCCACTTGAAGACAAAGAAAAAGATGCTGTAAAAGAAGGAATTATAGGTATTTTAAAAAACACCTATGAAATGGAAGAAGAAGATTTTATGTCAGCAGAATTAGAAGTGGTTCCGGCAGGAAGAGCAAGAGAAATGGGATTTGACAGAAGTATGATTATGGCATACGGTCAGGATGACAAGGTATGTGCTTATACTTCGTTAGTGGCAATGCTTGAAACGGACAAGATTGACAAGACAGCATGTTGTTTATTAGTAGATAAAGAAGAAATTGGTAGTGTAGGTGCTACAGGAATGCAGTCAAAATTCTTTGAAAATACAGTAGCAGAATTGTTAAATCTTAATGGTGATTACAACGAACTTAAACTTAAGAGATGTCTAGCGCATTCAAGAATGTTGTCATCAGATGTTAACGCAGCTTTTGATCCATTATATTCTGATGTGTTCAAAAATAATAGCTCATCATTCCTAGGTTCAGGCGTTGTATTTAACAAGTTTACAGGTTCAAGAGGAAAGTCAGGTTCAAATGATGCTAATGCTGAATATCTTGCAGTATTAAGAAATATAATGGATAATCATAACGTACATTTCCAAATGTCAGAGCTTGGAAAAGTTGACGCAGGTGGTGGCGGAACAATCGCTTATATTATGTCACTTTATGGCATGGAAGTAATTGATTGTGGCGTTGCAGTATTAAACATGCACGCACCTTGGGAAGTAACAAGCAAGGCTGATATTTATGAAACATACAAGTGCTATAAAGCTTTCCTAAAGAATGCATAATTAAGGAATAAGATTACAAATGAATCCTTCGGAGAGAATATTAGTTAATATATTCTCTCCGAAGGATTTTTTGTTAAAGAAGCGTAACATAGAAAGTAGGATTACAGTAAATAGAAAAAATAAGAAAAAAATTCTATGTAATCCCATCTCATAAGCCTATATACAAGGAGAAGAATTGTAATAAAAAAGCAGAACCCTCATCAGAGAATCCTGCTTTAAAAAAGTCGTACATATTAAATTGTATATATAAAGTTCTTATAATAACAAACTATAAATGCTTAGCTATTTTTCTACAGTTTTACCGGAGCCCTTAGAACTTGATGATCCTGAACTTGATTTGCTTGTTCTAGAACTTCCTGAATCGGTTCTACTTGAACTTGATTTTGAACTATTAGAACCTGACTTTGAATTGCCGGAGCTTGAGCTGCTTGAACTTCCAGACGAACTATAGCTTCCAGATGAACTTGAACTGTTTGAATAGCTTGAACTCTTTTTTGAAAAAGCTGAATGATAAGTACATTTTGCAGGCTGTGTACCCTTGGCAAAATATTCTGATTTTGATGTAGGACAAACTCCTTTAATTGCAACTTTTCCTGAAGAAGAGCAGATATCATATTTCTTAACATCTTTACTCATTTTAAAACTTTTAGCTTTGTATTTCTTGACTGAGTCAATTTGATTCATTATCTTAGCCCAGAGTCTTTCGTGATACGCCTGGTCACCGCTAAGAGATACGTTTTCATCATAACCTGTCCAAATTGATGCTGTAAGATATGGTGTATATCCACAGAACCAAAGGTCATATTCACTTGATGTTGTACCGGTTTTACCAGATACGGGCATTTTGCCATCAAGTTTAGCACTTGTACCTGTACCTTCTGTAATAACGCTTGTCATACCCTGTGTAAGAAGGCTTGCAGTAGAAGCTTTCAAAACAGTATGTGTAGTAGGAGTAGTGTTATCAAGAAGGACACGTCCATTGCTGTCTATAACCTGTGAATAAAAAACAGGTCTTGTATAAGTTCCCTGATTTGCGATTGTTGCATATGCAGCAGTCATTTCTAAGTTAGTAACACCGTCTGTAATACCACCAAGTGCCAAAGCCTGCTGAATGTCAGATGAAACAGAACCATTTTTTTCAACACGGTTATCAACTAAAGTAGTAATACCAAAATTGCAAAGATAATCATATCCAAGCTGTGGTGTAATATCTGTAAGTGTTTTTACAGCACAAATATTCATAGAATCAGCAATTGCCTTTCTTACTGTAACTTTGCCACGATAGCCACTGTACCAGTTCTTAACAGCTCTTCCGTTAGAATAACTGAAAGGCTCGTCCACGATAGTAGTGGTAAGTGTGTAACCCATAGTATCAATGGCAGGTGCGTAAGCTGATAAAATTTTAAATGTTGAACCGGGCTGTCTTGTTGAGTCTGTAGCTCGGTTAAGAGAAAGACTAACATTCTTCTTTCCACGACCACCAACAACGGCTTTAACATAGCCTGTGTACTGGTCCATTACAGTAAATGAAACCTGTGGCTGAGGATTGTAATAAAGATTTTCGTATTCGGCGTAGCCTTTATCCTTATCAATTCCTTTTTTGTAATACTTGTTCATAAGGTGCATTTTGTATGCCTTAACACAAGCTTTTGCTTCTTCTTTAGAACTAAAAATCAATTTAAAACTTGATTCATTCAAAGAATTTCTATGATAATTCAAAATATCTTTTTCACTGTAATTGTCAACTGAACCGTCAGGATTTTGAACTGACCATGCCCAGTTAATTGAGTATTTAATAGCGTAAGGATAGTTGTCTGAGTCAGACAATTCCTTATCACATATTTTTTGAATATCAGAATCCTGAGTAGTATAAATCTTTAAACCACCGCTGTATACGGCATTGTAAGCCTGAGTATAAGTATAGCCTTTCTGTTCCTGAAGGTCTGAAAGAACCTGCTTTACAACCTCATCGACAAAATAAGAATATACCCGATCATCGCTTTTTGTAAGCTTGTTGTTGACTTTTTTTATACGGGCATAAACATTATCACTCATGGCTTCGTCATACTGTTCTTGAGTAATATGCCCTGCATCTTTCATGTTAGTGAGAATCTTTTTTCTACGTTTGGCATTTTCGTCAGGATTAGTAATAGGATTATAAAGTGACGGGTTCTGAGTTATGGCAGCAATAACGCCTGCCTCAGAAACTGTAATCTTACTAACATCCTTATTAAAATATCTAAGTGAAGCAGCCTTAACACCAAGGGTATTTGAACCTAAGTTAATAGTGTTAAGATATGTTTCAAGTATAACGTCCTTTTTGGTAACTTTTTCAAGCTGAACGGCAAGGTACTGTTCCTGAATCTTTCTTTTAAGAGAAGAAGTAAGGGAATCTTCTTCAGTCCAGCTTGTAAATACGTTGTTCTTTAGAACCTGCTGTGTAATGGTACTGGCGCCTTCTGACGGATTAAGGGTAGTAAGTGCTATAAAAGCCGCACGACCGATACCCTGAATGTCAATACCGTTATGTTCATAAAAACGTGCATCCTCAGTATCAATAAAAGCCCATCTTAAATGTTCCGGAATATCTTTCAAATCAGCCTTAATACGGTTAGAGCCGGAAGTGATAAGCTTAGCAATCTGCTTATTATTGGTGTCATAAACTGTTGTTGAATATGACGATGGAACAATAGAAATATTTTCCACGGAAGGAGCACTTTTAATAATGCCGTGTATAACACCAAGTCCGAAAAAACCTCCGGTAACAATGGCAAGGCACATAATGTAAAGAAATACTTTAAGTGCGGAAACCAAGGACTTAGAAACAACCTTCTTTTGTAATGAAACAAGTTCACGTTGTTTGTCTATTGTTTCTTTATATTCAAAATTCATTGGCAAACCTCCTATTCTTTTAGATTATAACAAAATGCAGTAATTTAATAAAGGGGAAAAATGTCGCAGAAAATGTAAGACACAGAATCTTCAAAAAAATTGATACTTATGTTATTCTATATACAACGCGTTTGGTTGGGAGGGGGGACAATTAAAATGAAAGCGTGCTTTTGTTGTTTTTCTTCTCTACACAACAAACAAGAAAGGGATAGAATTGGAAAAATTTATAATAAAAGAAGGCGGTCAGGGCGAAATTGTTGAGAAGAAGTCCAGATTTATTGCCACTGTTTTGCCAATAGATACAGAAGAAGAGGCATTACAATATATTGAAAAGATAAAAAAGAAATACTGGGATGCAAGGCACAATTGTTTTGCATTTGTAATAGGAAGTAACAATGAAATTCAGAGATTTAGTGATGACGGCGAGCCACAGGGCACAGCGGGAAAACCTATTTTGGAAACATTGCTAAATGAGAATTTGCATAATACTTTGATAGTGGTGACACGATATTTTGGTGGAACTCTCCTTGGAACAGGCGGTCTTGTCAGGGCTTACGGCCAGTCATCCAAGGAAGGTATTAGAAATTCGGTTATTCAGAAAGTTTGTGAAGGTATAAGTTTTAAACTTACGGTGGATTATAATAGTATAGGAAAGATTAAGTACATTATGGGGCAGATGGGAATTACGGATGCTCAGGAAGAATACGGTCAGAATGTTGTTTTAAGCATTTTAATGAAAAAAGATGAATATAATGAATTTAATACGAAAGTAACAGATGCCACAGGAGGGAAAGCTGTTTTTGAGGATGAAGAAGACAGGGAGTACAGAGAAGAGGTGAAAGAAAAATAATTTTATTGAAAACATATCATCTATGTGATAAAATGAACATTTGTGAAGCTATAAACAAGTATTTTATGATTATTTAATAGGAAAGAGAAGAAATGATTAGAGAAGACGTAAGAAATATTGCCATTATTGCCCATGTAGACCATGGTAAAACAACATTGGTAGATGAATTATTAAAACAGAGTGGTGTATTCCGTGAAAATCAGGAAGTTGCTGAAAGAGTAATGGACTCTAATGATATTGAAAGAGAAAGAGGTATTACAATTCTTTCAAAGAACACTGCCGTTACTTATAAGAATACAAAAATTAATATTATTGATACACCGGGACATGCTGATTTTGGTGGAGAAGTAGAGCGTGTACTTAAGATGGTTAACGGCGTAGTTTTAGTAGTAGATGCATTTGAAGGTGCAATGCCACAGACACGTTTCGTTCTAAAGAAAGCTTTGGAACTTAACCTTCCTGTTATTGTTTGTATTAACAAGATTGACAGACCGGAAGCAAGACCAGAAGAAGTTATTGACGAAGTATTAGAATTATTTATTGAGTTAGATGCTAATGAAGAACAGCTTGACTGCCCATTTGTTTTCGCATCAGCTAAGCAGGGATTTGCTAAGTTAAATATGGATGACGAATCAGATAGTATGCAGCCATTATTTGAAACAATTATTGACTACATTCCAGCTCCTGAAGGAGATGAGAATGCAGATACTCAGGTTCTTATCAGTACAATCGATTACAACGAATATGTTGGACGTATCGGTGTTGGTAAGATTGACAATGGTAAATTAAAAGTTAATCAGGATGTTGTTTTGGTTAACCACCATGAACCTGACAAACAGAAGAGAGTTAAAATCAGCAAGCTTTATGAGTTTGATGGTTTAAATAAAGTAGAAGTTCAGGAAGCTACAGTAGGTTCTATTGTTGCTATTTCAGGTATTACAGACATTCATATTGGAGATACAATTTGTTCTCCTGAAAATCCTGTTGCAATTCCTTTCCAGAAGATTTCAGAGCCTACAATTTCTATGAACTTTATGGTAAATGACAGTCCTCTTGCAGGTCAGGAAGGAAAATTCGTCACATCACGTCATCTTCGTGAAAGACTTATGAGAGAATTAAATACTGACGTAAGTTTAAGAGTAGAAGAAACTGAAAACATGGATTCATTTAAGGTTTCAGGACGTGGAGAACTTCACCTTTCAGTTCTTATTGAAAACATGAGAAGAGAAGGATACGAATTTGCTGTAAGTAAGGCAGAAGTTATTTACAAAGAAGACGAAAGAGGCAAGAAATTAGAGCCTATGGAAATCTGTTACATTGATGTTCCTGATGAATTTTCAGGTGCAATCATTGAAAAATTAAGTAACAGAAAAGGTGAACTTCAGGGAATGGCACCAATTAACGGTGGATTTACAAGACTTGAGTTTTCAATTCCTTCAAGAGGATTAATCGGCTACAGAGGTCAGTTTATGACAGATACAAAGGGTAATGGTATTATGAATACTGTATTTGATGATTACGGTCCATTTAAGGGAGAAATTCAGTACAGAAAACAGGGTTCACTTATCGCTTTTGAAGCCGGTGAAGCAATTACTTATGGATTATTTAATGCACAGGAAAGAGGAACATTGTTCATTGGACCTGGCGAAAAAGTATATTCAGGTATGATTGTTGGTCAGACAGGTCGTGCTGAAGATATTGAAGTAAACGTTTGTAAAACAAAACATCTTTCAAACACAAGAACTTCAAGCTCAGATGAAGCTTTAAGATTAGTACCAAAGAAAGTATTAAGTCTTGAGCAGGCGTTGGAATTCATTGATACTGATGAATTACTTGAAATCACACCAGAAAACTTAAGAATTAGAAAGAAAATCTTAGATCCAACTCTTAGAAAGAGAGCAAACATTCGTAAGAACAACAAATAAGAGGTTGGAAAGAAGATATTTTGGAAAAATAAATATATTAAAAAATAAAAAAAGCTTCCTTCTAAATGCAGGTTAAATTGGAACTTGCAATTTAGGAGGGAGCTTTTTTTGATAAATCTATACTGAATGGAATCCCTTTCCAATGATTTCGCTTGTATTTGAAATCAATAGGAAGGCTCCAGGTGAGTTTTCTTTTATGAAGTTTCTAAGTTTTACTGCCTGAGACGGACTTAAAACTGTAAGGATTATGTATTTGTTGTCGCCGGTAAATGAGCCTTTGGCGTTTACGATTGTGGCTCCACGGACAAGGTCTTTTTCAATAAAATTGCATATTGGCTTAGGATCGGAGCAAACCACATGAAAGTATTTTGAGCGGTTCAAACTTTCAATAAAGTTGTCGATAAGTGCAGAACGCATAATCAAACCAAGCAATGAGTAAAGGCCTGTTTTTACATCAAATACGAAAAAGGCGCAAAGCGTAAATAGAACATCGGAAATCATAAGTCCACGACCAATATCAACACTTGTGTATTTTTTAAGAACCATTGCGATAACATCCGTACCACCACTTGATGCACCAATATTGAAAAGGATTGCTGAGCCAAGTGCAGGTAAAAGAATTGCAAAAATAAGCTCAAGCAAAGGTTCATTAGTTAAAGGATGGCTCATTGGATAAACACGTTCAAACAATGACAGAGTCACAGACAAAAGAATTGTGCTGTAAGCTGTTTTTGCAGCAAAACTTTTGCCAAGAATAATCCATCCCACTACAAGTAACAGAATGTTGGCTACAAAAGAAAAATCACTGGCTGAAAGAGGAGTGAACTTTGCAACCAAAACTGCAAAACCTGTAATACCACCAAAAGTAAAGTTGTTGGCGAATTTAAAGAAGTAAATACCAACAGCCATAATCAAAGTACTGGCTGTAAGCAATAAAAAATTTTTAAAATTTGCTTTCATAATTTTTTTCCTTTAAGTATATTTTTTACAAAAAAATTGTAACGTTGTGAGATTGTAAAGTCAATGAGTATTTAAAGGAAAAATAAGCAATTAAGATAAAAACATAAAAATAATTAATAAGTTAATTTAGCAAAAAACAATTCCAAGCACAGCGGAAAACAAAATCATTAAAATAGGTGTCAAAGTTTTTTTGAAAAAATGTTTGCTTAAAAAGTGAACAGCTATCAAAATCACAAATATCAAAACAAAGCTGTAATTAATTGAAAAACCATGACCTAAACTTTCGAAATTAAACAAAGTTGAAAGTCCCATTATTACAGCAGTTGCAAGAATCATTGCAACAACACAAGGTCGTACGCCGGACAGAAAAGCTTTTGTACCGGAATATTTCATTAGATTTTTTAGAACTGCCGCAATTAAAAGAAGAATAATAAAAGCAGGCAGAACTACACCAAGAGTTGCAAAAAAAGCACCAAGAAAACCTCCCTGAGAGGAGCCAACAAAAGTTGCAAGATTAACTGCAAGAGGTCCCGGAGTTGACTCGGCAACTGCAACAAAACTCATAAACATATCCTCAGAAAGCCAATGGTTGGATAACACGATTTCCCTCATTAAAGAAATCATTCCGTAACCGCCTCCGAAAGATAATGTTCCTATTATAAGAAAATTGATAAAAAGCTTTAAATAAATCATTTTAAACTCCTGTTAACTAAAAAAGAACTATTTCAAATAGTAAAAATTATTTGTAAAGTTAAAGTTATTAACTATCGCTGAATGTTTTTCTTAAAGAAATATACTATCACGCCAACGCCCCCACAAATCAAAATATAATAAATTGATGAAAAAGAAGTTGCTGTAATGGAAAAAATAACCATAATAATTGAAACAATTAAAATAATCAAAGTATTAAACAGATTCCTCTCCAAATTCTTTAACATTCGAATACCTGCAGTAAGTATTAAATAAACCACGCAAACTTGAATGCCTTTAAAAGCACAGGTAATATAATGTAGACTTAAAAATTGATTAAAAAATAATGAAATACAATAAATTATAATGAAAGAAGGAATGCATACTGCAAGGGTTGCAGCAGTAGCTCCGTAAAATCCTGCAACATGATATCCAATATAGGTGGCGCTGTTAACTGCCATAGGACCGGGCGTGGATTCAGCAATTGCAATCATATTAAGAAAATCATCTTTTTCAATCCATTTCTTCTTATATATAAACTCACTTTCCAAAAGGGCCACCATAGCGTAACCACCGCCAAAGGTAAAGGCACCGATTTTTAGAAAGGTCAAAAACAAAGTAAGAGTTTTATCAAAATTAGAATGCTTCATAAAACCTCCGAAATAAAAAGTCCATTAAAATATTTAATAAAAATTTTTGCAATTAACATCGAGATATTAATTGCTACTTAATTCAAAACACCATAAGTATACCATACATAAAAATTAGAAACAAATGAGTGTGAAATAAAAAAAAAAATTAAAAAAATTAGCACTCACCTCTTGACAGTGCTAACAAAAAGGACTATAACATAGTCAGAACGAAGGAAGAGATAAAGATTTAAAGAAATAATTAAAGATTCAAGCTTTAAAATCTAAATCAAATTCGTTAGTTCAGATAATCAACACCTCGGATTTCTCCGATAGTGCAATTACAAAATTTATATCTATTAGACGAAAGGAGATATGACTTATGATGATGCCTAGTATTTTTGGAGAAAACTTATTTGATGATTTTATGGACGATTTTTCATTCCCTACATTACCTGATGTAGACAAGGAATTGTATGGAAAACATGCAAAGAACCTAATGAAAACCGATGTTAAGGAAACTGATGACGGATATCAGGTTGCAGTTGATCTTCCGGGATTTAAGAAGGACGAAATCAAGATTAAACTTGAAAATGGTACATTAACAATTAATGCAGCCAAAGGTCTTGACAAGGACGAGAAGGACAAGGAAGGTAAGTATGTAAGACGTGAACGTTATGCAGGAAGTATGAGCAGAAGCTTTTATGTTGGTGAACATGTTACAGCAGAACAGGTTCATCCAAAGTATGAGAATGGTATTTTAACCTTCGAAATACCTAAGAACAAAGAACCAATCGAAGAAAAAGAAAAGTTCATTGCTATTGAAGGATAACATCTTAACAAAATAAAGAAATCCCCATATCGACTTAGTGTTGGTATGGGGATTTTTTTGTGTTATAATTGGCTACAAATAATTATGTGAGTATGATTCTAAAAAAATATGTAGAAATTGGGAAAATAGTGTGTTAGAAGCACGGAGGTGAAAAATGAGTCAATTTAGGAATATTGTTAAAAAAGCAGTAGTTATAGGGCTTTGCATTTGCACTTTTTCTGTTCAGGTAAGCGGTGCTACACCATGGTCATCAGCCAATGGAATTTTTTATGATGGAAATGGCAATGAAATAAAAGGTGCAATAGCTAAAGGAATTGATGTAAGTTATCACAACGGTGACATTGATTGGGCAAAAGTTAAGGCGGCAGGGATTAGTTTTGCTTTGCTTAGATGTGGATATGGAAATGATGAAAGAAATCAGGATGACATAAAGTTTGTGCAGAATGTAAAAGGTTGTGAGGACAATGGCATTCAATATGGAGTTTATTTGTATTCATATGCAGTTGACAATGACAAAGAAAAGACTTTAGAAGATATGGCTGGAAGTGAGGCAGAACACGTTCTTAGAATGATTAAAGAAGCCGGAGCTAAACCTACAATGCCTGTTTATTACGATATAGAGGACAAATCTCAGGTAGGAATGACTGCTAAGCAGTATGGGGATATGGCTGAAATTTTTTGCAATATTGTAAAAAATGCCGGCTATAAGGTTGGTGTTTATTCTAACTATTATTGGTGGACCAATAGACTTACTGATTCAAGATTTGATAATTGGGGAAAATGGGTTGCAAGATATAATAACACAAGTGAGTACAACAAAGAATATGATATTTGGCAATATACTGAGTCAGGCACGGTAGATGGCGTGGGAAGTGGAATGGATGTTAATATTTTGCTTTCAAGACCTTGCAGTGTTACAGGACATCAGTATGAATTTTATCAATTAGTGTCAAAATCAACAACCACAATAAATGGAAAAGCTACATATAAATGTAAAACCTGTGGTCACATTAAAACAACAGACATAGCAAAAATTAGTCAGATAACAATTTCAAAAACAAAATATGAATATACAGGAAAAGCCTTTAAACCTACAGTTACAGTAAAAGACAGCAACGGGCAGGTAATTTCAACTCAGAATTATAATATAATATATTCATCTAACAAAAAGGTTGGAAATGGCACTGTAAAGATTGTTTTTAAAGGCAATTATAGTGGCACGATTACAAAAATATTTAAAATAGTTCCAAAGAAAGTAAGTCTTACAAAGGCAACCAACATTAAAGGCAAAAAAGTCAAATTGGGTTGGAAAAAGGTATCGGGAATATCCGGTTACGAAATCCAGTATGGCATAAATAAGTCTTTTAAGAAGGCAAAGACAACAACAGCCAAGTCTTCTTTGAAAACAAAAACAATTACAAAACTTAAAAATAAAAAGAAATATTATTTCAGAATGAGAGCTTATAAAAAAGTATCTGGAACGAAAGTTTATGGAGTGTATAGTTCAAAGAAAACAGTTAAAATTACAAAGTGATTATTAAAGCCGGTGCAGAAACATGTTTAAAATTAGACGTGATATTAATTGATAATGTTGATATTTTTGTTATAATTAAAGAAGCGAGAATTAAATTTTTGAACGGGAATCAAAGATTTTTTAGACGGAGGAATTATAATGGAAATTAAAGAAATTTTAAGCAAGGTAGATCATACATTATTAAAACCTGAATCTACTTGGGAGCAGATTAAGGAGATTTGTGATGACGGAATCAAATATGAAACAGCATCAGTTTGTATTCCACCATCATTTGTAAAACAGGCTGCTGATTATGTGGACGGCAAGATTGCAATCTGTACAGTTATTGGTTTCCCTAATGGATACAATACTACAGAAATCAAATGTGCAGAAGCAGCACAGGCAGTTAAAGAAGGCGCAGCGGAAATCGATATGGTTATTAATATTGGATGGGCTAAAGAAGGAAGATGGGATGACATTTTCTGCGAAATCAACAAGATAAAAGAAGCTTGTGACGGCAGATTACTTAAGGTAATCGTTGAAACTTGTTTATTAACTGATGAAGAAATCGCTAAGGTTACTAATGTAGTATCAATGTCAAAGGCAGATTTCATTAAGACTTCAACAGGTTTCTCAACAGAGGGAGCAACATTCCATGTTGTAAAAATTTTTGCAGACAATATTTCTAATGGGACAAAGATTAAGGCAGCGGGTGGAATCAGTTCATTAGAAGACGCAGAAAAGTTCATTGAGCTTGGCGCTGACAGACTTGGAACAAGTAGAATTGTAAAAATCGTTAAGAACGAAAACGCAGGTGCCAATGAGTACTAGAAACTTTTGTGGTTCTGGTAATATTGGAGTGGTTGTTTATAGTGAAAATAAGCAAAGAAAAATAAAGAACGAAATTAGAAGAGATTGTACTAAAATGGTGCAGTCTCTTTTTTTGACCTCAAAGTTGATAAAAAAATGTGTTGACTTAATATAATCCGTATGATATAACTTGAATTGTATTAATTGTACTAGTTGCAATAGTACAATAAAAACAAAATAGAGAGTAGGGGAGAAAACTATGCTAGAGACAAGAAATTTGAAAAAGGTTTATAAGACCAAAAAGGGTGTGTCTGTAACAGCCTTAAATGACGTGTCTATTAAGTTCCCTGAAAAGGGTTTGGTTTTTCTTTTAGGAAAATCAGGTAGTGGTAAATCTACATTATTAAACCTTTTAGGTGGACTTGATAAATATGATGAAGGTGAAATTATTATTAAGGGAGTTTCATCTAAAGACTTTAAACAGAGTCATTTTGATTCATATCGTAATACATATGTAGGATTTATTTTTCAGGAATACAATGTATTAGAAGAATTTTCAGTAGGAGCTAATATTGCTTTGGCAATTGAGCTTCAGGGAAAGAAGGCTACAGATGAAGAAATTAATAGAATTTTAAAACAGGTTGATTTAGAGGGCTTTGGTGACAGAAAACCTAACGAACTTTCAGGTGGTCAGAAACAGAGAGTTGCAATTGCAAGAGCACTTGTAAAACAGCCTGAAATAATTATGGCAGATGAGCCAACAGGAGCACTTGATTCTAACACGGGAAGACAGGTATTTGAAACACTTAAAAATTTATCTAAGGATAAACTTGTAATAGTAGTATCTCATGATAGGGAGTTTGCAGAGCAGTTTGGCGACAGAATTATCGAACTTGCAGATGGAAATGTAATTGATGATGTTACTCGTAAGGTTGGGTATGAAAAACAGGGTGAAGAACTTAATAATGGTATTAGTTTTGAAAATGACACAATGACTATTAAGTCAGGATACCATTTAACAGAAGAAGATAGAGAAAGAATAAATCAGTATATTGACGGTATTGGAACAGACTTAAAGGCTGTAATTAAAAAAGCAGATAGGGGAAGTTTCCAGCAGACTAACGAGGAAGATATTGTTCATAAGAAAGGCAATTTTAAACTTATTAAGTCTAAATTACCTTTGAAGAATGCTTTCAAAATAGGGGCAAGTGGTTTAAAACATAAGAAAATCAGACTTGTAGTTACAATTTTACTTTCATTTGTTGCATTTTCATTATTTGCTTTGGCAGATACTTTTGGAAACTACAATCACATTAAAACATGCACTAATTCAATTAAAGATACGAACATAACTTATGCGTCAGTTATTAAGTCATTAAAAATCGGTTCAGGAATGAACGCATACTGGAGCGATTACGGCAACAGCATTAGAGAAGACGAAATAACAAAGTTAAATAAAGATACAGGACTTGATTTTACAGGAGTTGTTGTTACAAATCAGGATATGGTTTTACCTAATTATAATAAGGAAGTTGAATTAACAAAGAATGGTGATATGTGCCATTATGCAACAGATTTTTCAGGCTATGCTAATTTGACAGAATCTAAAATTAAAGAAATGGGCTATAAAATTGTTGCAGGAAAATTACCAAAAGACAACAATGAAATCGCAATTAGTTCTTATGTTTATGAAACATATGCAAAGGCAGGATATATTTCAGAAGATGGTATAAAGTCTGAAATAAAATATTATAATGACTTAGTTGGCAAGAAACTTAAAATAGACAAGAAAGAATTTACCATAGTAGGTATTGTTGATACAAAGGTTGATATGGATAGATATAAGTCTATTTCAGAAGATAGCAAGGGCAAAACATCAGCGCAGAATTTGACTGATTTTGCTTTAAGTCAGGAACTGGCACATATTCAACAGTACAGTTTGGCTTGCGATATTTTTGTAAGCGAGGGAATGCTTAACAGCATTAAGGAAGAATATCCTAATTATGTACAGTTAATTACTAACTATATGTACGTGTCAAGTGATGATACATATATTGATTCTTCAAGAATTGCGTCATTAAGTGAAATTGATACAAAAGATGTAACATGGGTCGATGGTGAAAAGACTAAACTTGCTGATAATGAGATTATCATAGATATCAATGCATTATCAAAAAATGATGAAGAAGGCTATTCTTACAGTAAAAAAGAAGCGTTGAAGATTTTGAAAGACAGCCAGTACACATTGGATTATTATATTGATGATGAAGATAAATCAATTAATGGAGTTAAGGTAGTTGGTGTGCTAAATGCAGATGGAAAAGCAGATAAATATTCAGACCTTTATGTACTTCCTGACAGTCTTTATAATTTAAAATGGACTGAAGGCAAGGGCGAATATTCATATGCAGTTGCAACAATGCCAACAAACAAGGCAGATATTGAAAAACTTGTAAAATATTGCTACACAGAACAGGGCAATATGAAATATCAGATTGAAAACTCAGTAACTTTTGAACTGGACACAGTTAATGAAGTTTTGAAAGTAATGTCAAAGGTATTCTTATACATTGGTATTGGTTTTGCAGTATTTGCAATGATTATGTTATCTAACTTTATCGCAACAAGTATTTCATATAAGAAGCAGGAAATCGGAATTCTTAGAGCAATCGGCGCAAGAAGCAATGATGTATTTAGAATTTTCTTCTTAGAAAGTTTTATTATTGCAATGATTAACTTTGTTCTTTCAACAATTGGAACAGGTGTGGCAACAGCAATAATCAACGGTATGTTTAGAAAAAAAGCAGGAATACTTATTACAATACTTAATTTTGGACCAAGACAGATACTACTTTTACTTGTAATTAGTATTGGAGTTGCGGCAGTGGCAAGTTTCATACCGGTTTACAAAATTGCATCAAAGAGACCAATTGAGGCCATTAGAAATAGATAAGAGTTAAAGGATTAAGTGTCGTTTAGTGCGACACTTTTTCTTTTTTTGTTTATGTTATAAGTTTCTGTTATGAGTGTAATCTGAGCGAAAAATTTCTGCTTTAAGTATAATCTGAGTTATAAATTTCTGTTTCCGGTGTAACCTAAAAAATGAGAAGATGAGTTTTTTTATATCCTACTATATCTACAAACAATAAATATTAGTTATACAAACAATTTGACACTTGAAAAACATATAGTGGAATTTTATAATGAATACATCGACTACATATTCTATAATGTCGCATAATGTCAGGGGGATACATTCATGACATACGAACAGTTTATAGAACAGGTAAAGTGGGAAGTAGAAGATATAGCAAGAGAGTCTTTTGATGACGTGAGAACAGTTGTAAGAACGGTTACTAAGAATAACAATGTTCGAAGAAAGACTATAAGCATTATTAAAGAGGGACAGTTGGCTACACCGACAATTTACCTGAGAGATTATTATTTGGATTATAAGAAAGGAAGAAGTATCGAAAACATAGGCAGAGAAATCTTTATGATTTATTCTGAAGGTACAAAAAGATTTACTTTTGATGTGAATCAGTTTTCTGATTTTTCGAAAGTAAAGGACAAAATCTATTATAAGCTTGTTAATTACGAAATGAACAGACAGGCGTTAAAAACAATGCCACATTTTAAATTTTTGGATATGGCAATTGTGTTTTTCGTTTCGATTATGGGCAATGAGAAGGAGCAGGGGACAATAGCAATTCAGGATGCTTATGTTGAAAAGTGGGGGATTAGTAAGGAGGAGTTAAGAAGAACGGCAATAAATAATACTTGGAAGGAATACCCGCCTGAAATTAAGAAGATGGAAGATATTATATCTGAAATAGTTTTGGGGCAGGTTACATCAGAAGATGATGACGAGGACGGATTAATTTCAGAAGAAATCAGTTATGGTGAATTTAGTATTGATAATGTTCGCCAAATGATAAAAGAAGAAGTTGATAAAATGCGAGCACAGGCAGAAATGGATATGTATGTGCTGACTAATACATCACGTAACTTTGGCGCTGCATGCATTACATATCCGGGAGTTTTAAAGGAATTTGCAAGAGAACACAACAGTGATTTCTACATTATTCCAAGTTCAGTCCACGAAGTGATATTAATTCTGGGAGAACAGATGTCTGTGGAAGAAATGAATCTGATGGTGGAAGAAGTAAATGAAAGAGAAGTTGATTCCATAGATGTATTGTCTAACCATGTTTATCAATATAAGAGAGAACTGGAAGAGATAATATACTAGGATTATGTTGAAAAATGGCTTATTGAATCTGTGGTTATGCAGATGTGGAAGACATTGGAACACACTCGGATATAAGTATAAAAGTGGAGTGCAAGCTTAATAATATGCGAATATTCGTGTAGTCAAGATTTAGGTGTCTTAACATATAAGTTTATTAGAAAACAACTTCGAAAATGAAAAAGCTGCGGCTTTGGCAACACACAATGGTTGTTGGAGTGCAGCTTTTTTGTATTATGTCTAATTACGTGTCGTAGCGTCTGCTAAAGTCATAAGGAATCCTCCCAACTATGTTGGGTCCCTCCTTATGACAAGAATGCACCTGGCGGGAATCGAACCCGCATTTTCGTCTCCGGAGGACGACGTTCTATCCATTATACTACAGGTACAACTCCCTAATTATACATTAAATGGATTAAGGTATCAATAAGAAGATATGTAGAACAATGTCAGTGCAATTAAATTTAAAATATATCATAGTAAATATCATTGAAAATGTCAGTTAGTTTATTGCAAGTTTATAGTTGGCTAAAAACTAAAGTTGAATTTATAAATGATATTTGATAAACTAATGGGGAATTATTTTTGAGTACAAAAAGAAAAGATTAAATATAGGGTAAGGAGAATTAAAGTGGAAACTGAAGAGAAGAAGTTAACAAGTTCAGAAATAGACCAGATGCTTGAAGAAGCGGCAGCGTATCACGTGGAGCCTAAAGAGCCATCTAATAAAGACAAAAAAAAGAAAAAGAAAAAAAAGAAAAGAAAACAGATAAGATTTGACATTATCATTGCCATTGTTTTGGCAGTTGTAGTTGTAGTGGGAGCAGTTTTTGCAATTAGCAAGCTTGCCGGCAAGTCTTCATCAGCTAGTAAGAAGAGCAATGTGGAGAATCCACTTGAAGATGACAAATATGATGAAATTACTGACGTTGTAAACAATTATCTTAACGCATATTTAGTTGAAGATTCACAGAAGAGATTAGATATTCTTGCAAGATACGTTGACAATATTGGAGACCTTAGCGAAAGTGATATAGCACAGAAGAAGTACATTACAAGCTATTCAGAAGTTGAATGTTATACAAAGAATGGTCCTTATGACAACACTTATGTTGTTTACGCATACTACCAGACAGAATACAAGAACATTTCAACTAAAGTACCAAGCCTTACAACATATTATGTAATTAGAGATGCAAAAACAGGAAATGTTTACATTCATAATAAGTGGAGTGATGAAATAAAAGATTATATTTCAAAGGTTTCAAAAGATGCTGACGTTCAGAAATTAATTTCAGATGTTCAGAAAGAACTTTTGGAGGCTGAAAAGTCAGATGCTAACTTAAAGAAGTTCCTTGATGCTCTCACAGGAAAAACAGAGGAAACAACTACAGCAGCTCAGAAAGCTACTCAGGCAACTACACAGCCGGCAACTGCTAAGCAGGAACAGAAGACAACACAGGCAACTAAACAGGCTGCCACAACTAAGCCTACAGTTACTCAGAAGGCTACAACAGCTAAGCCTACAGAAGCACCTACAACAACAGCTGAGGCAAGAATTAAATAAGACCAAGGTCTTAAGGAGATTAATAGTTGAATAAGAAATGTTATATAGTTGGTGCCGGAGATAATTCCGGCACCAACTTTTCTAAAGAAAAAGATGAATATGTTATAGCGGCAGATGGTGGACTTGCTACTCTTGAAAAGTTGGGAATACAGCCGGATTTTATTTTAGGAGATTTTGATTCTTTAGGCTACGTGCCCGATGGAAAAAACATAGAGGTTCACAAGGTCGAAAAAGATGACACGGACATGATGCTATCAGTGGAAAGAGCCGTAGAATCAGGTTACAATGAAATAGAGATTTTTGGTGGCACAGGTGGACGAATAGATCATACGGTGGCAAATTTTCAGACAATGCTTTGGGCATCTAAGCAAAATGTGAAAATCAAAATGACAGACAAAAATCACGTTTATTTTATGATTACAAATGATACACTGGAAATAAAAGGAAAAGACGGAGCAGATTTGTCTGTTTTTGCTTTTGGAGGAGACGCTAAAGGTGTTACAATAAAAGGTGGAAAATATCAGGCAGAGAATGTAACTTTGACAATGGACAATCCTACAGCCGTAAGTAATTCTTTTATTGGTGAAAAAGTCAGAATTTCAGTAGAAAGTGGAAGCCTGCTTGTTATTGTGGCAAAATAAAAACATATAAAATATAAAAATTGTTTAACTACTTAATATGTTTGAAAACAATCAATTAAAAATGAACAATTATAAAATATTGAATTGGTGTAAAAATGGAACAAAATATTAGATTAAAAGAAAAAAAGTCAGCGGACGAACAGATTAGATTGAATAAATTTTTAAGTGATGCAGGATATTGTTCCAGAAGGGAAGCAGACAGACTTGTGGAGCAGGGCGTTGTAAAAGTTAACGGAAAAACTGCAGTGATGGGACAAAAAGTGACCATCAATGATAGTATAATGGTTAAAGGTAAGAATATTTCAAGAGAAGACGAACAGATTCTTATAGCACTGAATAAACCTGTTGGAATTGAATGTACCACAGATTTAAATAACCCGGACAACATAGTGGATTTTATTAATTTTGATAAGAGAATTTACCCTATTGGAAGGTTGGATAAGAACTCTCAGGGGTTAATACTTTTGACTAACGACGGTTCAATTGTTAATAACATATTGAAAGGCTCAAATTATCACGAGAAAGAGTATGTTGTTACAGTTGATAAGCCGGTAACAGACGATTTTATTAAGAAAATGTCAACAGGTGTACGGATTCTTGATCAGGTAACAAGACCGTGTAAGGTAACTAAGGTGAAGAAGCATGTTTTTAATATTGTTTTAACTCAAGGGTTAAATAGGCAGATTAGAAGAATGTGCGGAGAGCTTGGATATAATGTTCAAAAGTTGAAAAGAATAAGAATAATGAACATTGAATTGGGTAATCTTCCTGTGGGACAATATAGAAAGGTCACCGACAGTGAATTAAAAGAATTAATGAGAAATTTTAATTGATTTTAACAAAGGTTCAAAAAGATTAAAGAATAAAATTATAGAAAATTAATTTTAGGTTAGGTGGATATAATGGATAAGTCAGAAAGAATTAAAGATCTTGTAGAATTATTGAATAAAGCTAACAAGGCATATTATCAGGAAGCCAATGAGATAATGACTAACTTTGAATATGATAAGTTGTATGATGAATTGGTTGGCTTAGAGAAAGAAACAGGCATGGTGTTGTCTAACAGCCCTACAGTTAACGTAGGTTATCAGGTTGTCAGTCAGTTGCCAAAGGAGCAACACAACAGCCCTATGCTTTCCCTTGATAAGACTAAAGAAGTTGGAGCATTGGCAGATTTTGCAGGAGACAGAAAGTGTCTTTTGTCTTGGAAAATGGACGGCTTGACAGTTGTTCTTACTTATGAAAATGGAGAACTTGTAAAGGCTGTAACACGTGGCAACGGATTGGTTGGAGAAGTAATAACAAACAATGCCAAAACATTTAAGAATATACCGATTTCAATACCTTATAAGGGCAGACTTACTCTTAGAGGGGAAGCAATAATTAAATATTCTGACTTTGAACAGATTAACAGAGAGATTGAAGATGCAGATTCTAAGTACAAGAATCCTAGAAATTTGTGCTCAGGTTCAGTGCGCCAGTTAAATAGTCAGGTTACGGCAGAGCGAAATGTTAATTTTGTAGCGTTTGCACTTATTAATGCAGATGATGTGGACTTTGGCAATTCAATTGAGCAACAGTACAAATGGATGGAAAGTCAGGGATTTCAAGTTGTTGAGTACAGGGTTGTAACAAGAAATTCAATGGAGGATGCAGTAAAATATTTTGCTGGAAAAATTCAGACTTACGATTATCCTTCTGACGGATTGGTTCTTATGTTTGATGATATTGAATATGGTTTGTCACTTGGAACTACAGCCAAGTTTCCACGAAACGGAATTGCTTTTAAATGGGAAGATGAACAGGCAGAAACTACGCTTAAATATATTGAATGGAGTCCAAGTCGAACAGGACTTATTAATCCTGTAGCAGTTTTTGAACCGGTTGAACTTGAAGGAACAACAGTAAGCAGGGCAAGTGTGCATAATATTAGTATTATGGAAGAATTAGAACTTGGCTCCGGTGACAGAATTAAAGTTTACAAGGCTAATATGATTATTCCACAGATTTCAGAGAATCTAACAAAGAGCGGAATAGATGATTTGCCTAAGGAATGCCCTGTATGTGGTCATGCAACTGAAGTGAAGGCAGAGAATGGAATAAAGACACTTTATTGCCCTAACAGCCAGTGTCCGGCTAAACACGTTAAGTTATTTACTTTGTTTGTGTCAAGAAACGGAATGAACATTGACGGATTATCAGAGGAAACTTTGGAGAAGTTTATTGACGCGGGCTACATTAAGGAATTTGCAGATATTTTCCATTTGGACAGGTATTATGAAGAAATAGTTGCAACACCGGGATTTGGACAGAAATCATATGATAATCTTATGGATTCAGTGGAAAAAGCCAGAAATGTTGAACTTTCAGCGTTGATTTATAGCTTGGGTATTCCAAATATTGGTTCAGCCAATGCCAAGCTTATTTGCAAGGCGTTTAACAATAACATTGAAAAAATAAGAAATGCAAGTGTTGAAGAGTTGATGGAAATAGATGGTATAGGTGAAATAATGGCAGAGAAGTTCTGTCAGTATTTTGCAGACGAAGACAATATCAAAAAACTTGATAATCTTCTTAAAGAAGTAAATATTGCAGAACCGGAAGAAAATACAACTCCTCAGAACATGGATGGTTTGACTTTTGTAATAACAGGTTCAGTGGAACATTTTGCTAACCGTAATGAACTAAAGTCGTATATTGAAAAGCATGGCGGAAAGGTTACAGGCTCAGTTTCAGCTAAGACTAATTATCTTATAAACAATGATGCAATGTCAGCATCTTCTAAAAACAAAAAAGCCAAACAATTAGGTGTGGAAATTGTTACGGAAGAAGTTTTTTTAGAAAGATGGTGTAAAGATATTGAACAGTAGGTCATAATATGGTAAATATGATACAAGGATAAAAGTTGGCAGAATAATCAGATATAAAGTCAGATGAAAAATAATATAAATAAAACAAAACAAACCTGACAGAAAACAGATATGAAAGTTATATTTTTATCCTATGTATGAATAGTATTAAATTTCTAAATAAGTATTTCAGGAGGAGTTAGTTATGAGAAATGATATAGTAGAAATTTTATGCGACATCAATCCACTGTTAGACCCGGACGATGAAGACATGAGCATAGCAGAATTTTTAGAATCAAAACAATTAATGGAGTTAATAGCAAGACTTGAAGACCACTTCGACATCGATATTCCATATGACGATAGAAATGAAGACAACTTCTACAGTGTTGACACAATAATCGAATTGCTAGAAAGGTTGCAGTAGAACTTCAAAGAATTAAGAAATTAAAAAATCGCTCATAAAAGTTTGAAGACAAACATATAGCTATCAAACTTTTATGGGCGATTTGCGATAAATAAGGAGTATGACCAATTGGTAGTACTCCTTATTTTTGTGCAAAATTTCAAAAGTCATATTTGCGGGGAACACACATCTAAAATCCAACTGATTTTGTACAATATATGATTGAATTTGTGGTAGATGTACCCCGATATTTTAAAAACTTCGTTTTTTGAGGTACGCGTCCTAATTTCTAGTATTTATTCACTTGACTTTTTTTCCTGTTGCAGATACTATAATAATTGTATTAGTTGTAGTAGTACAATTATAGTGAAGGGGAAAGAATATGCTTACTGTTAATTTTCAATCAAGAACGCCGGTATATCAGCAACTTTACGATGATGTTGTAAGACTGGCATCTCTTGGAGTGTTAAAAAGCAATACCAAATTACCACCTGTGCGTGTTTTGGCGACAGAGCTTGGAATTAATCCTAACACAGTGTCGAAAGCATATAAGATGCTTGAAGCTGATGGGTATATATATTCTACAGTTGGACGTGGAAGTTTTGTATCAGATAAGTTGTGTCAGGATGAGGCTGAAAAAATTGCCGCAAGGCAGGAACTGAAAAGTGCCTTGAAGAAAGCGTATAAAAAAGGTGTCACAAAAGAAGAAATAGTGAATATGATAGAACAGATAATAGAGGGAGTAGACATAGAATGATAGAAATTAAGAATTTGACTAAAAAATTTGATTCAAATGTAGCCCTAAATAGAATGAATTGTTATATTAGTGAAGGCACAATTTTTGGATTGGCAGGTAGTAATGGAAGTGGAAAGAGTACGTTATTAAGGACGTTATCAGGTGTTTATGAACCAGATGAGGGTCAGGTTATAATAGATGGAGAGCCTGCATTCGATAATCATAAAATAAAAGAGCGTTGTTATTATATTGCGGATTATCCGTTTTTCTTTAACGACAGCACAGTTGAGAATATGGGAAAATTATTGAAAAATATTTATTCCACATGGGACCAGCAGAGATTTGAAGAATTATGTGAAATGTTCCCAATTGCAAGAAAAAAGAAAATTATAAATATGAGTAAAGGAATGCAGCGACAGGCATCACTTATTCTTGCTTTTGCAGCAAAACCTAAATATTTGTTCTTAGATGAAATTTTTGACGGTTTGGATCCACTTATAAGAAAAACGCTTAAGACACTTATTATTCAAGATGTGACAGACAGAAATATGACATGTATTATTGCATCTCATAATTTAAGAGAGATTGATGACACATGTGACCGAATTGTAATGTTGCATGATGGTTCACTTTTGACTAATGAGGAAACAGATAGCCTTAAAAATAAAATACATAAAATTCAGATGGCTTTTAAGAATAGTCCAAGTGTAAAAACACTTACAGAAATGAATGTTCAGATTATAAGTCAGGTTGGAAACTACTTTAGCGTAATGGCACGAGGAGATATAGACGAAATTATGGAAAAACTTAATTCTTTAAACCCTGTGTTTATAGAAACTATGCCTTCCACATTAGAGGAAGTATTTATTAATGAAATGGAGGGCGCAGGATATGGAAAATAATAGCTTAAGTAATAAATCTAAGGCAATAGCATTATTTAAATGGACTAATAGAAAATATCTTTCAGTTTCCATAGCATATTGGATTTTGTTATTTCTAGCCTATCCTTTGGCAGAAATATTTATAATGATTACCAGCATACCTGTAGATGGGCAGCATAATGAGTATGTAGACAGAATGCAGACTTATGGAGTGCTTATACCGTCCACTTTGTTTGCGGCAATTGCAATAGGATATTCAATTGTAATATCCTTAATTGCATTTTCGTACATGCATAATAAGAGATGTGTTGACTTATTTGGCAGCTTTCCGGTAAGCAGAAGAACATTGTTCTTTTCAAGGTTTGCCTCAGTTATATTTTCAACATTGATGCCTGTTATAGTTATTGGTTTAATAGGTATGATTTTATCGTTTGCACATAAAGCCTTTATAGATGGAGCTTCAACAATAGGTTTATTGTGCTTAGTATTAATTGGCAACATATGTTTTATAGCAATCATCTCTCTTTGTTGTGGAACAACTATTGATGTTATAATTTGTTATGGGGCAATTAACGTGTGCTATCCTATAGCCGTATTTTTATGTAGCTATTATCCAGGAGAAATTTTACCGGGAGTTGGACAAAAAGACCTGCCGTCATCACTTTATACGTTACTTTGTCCAATTATGGCATTCTTTACATCTGCTTTTGGAGACGGTTTGGCATTACATACAATATGGTGGATTGGATTTATAATAATTGTCACAATCGTTTGCTATCATTTGTGCAAAAAGAGAAAAGCTGAAACAGCTCAGAACGGATTTGCATTCGCAATTGTTGAAATAATTATAAAGTTTTTAACATGCTTTACATGTGGACTTGCCATTGGCTTTATAATGTCACAGCTTGGAAATATTTACAGCAGTGTTTTGGCATCTTATATTTGGCTTGTTGTTGGAATTATTATTGGAATATTTGCTTCTAATATTTTACTTCATTTGGCATTTCACAGAGGATTGTCAATGTTTAAAAGTAGCTTAGTGGAAAGTCTGGTTGTTTTTGTTACAACAGGGATTTTTATAGTGATTATTGCAACCGGAGGTCTTGGATATGACACTACAATTCCTAAAGAGTCAGAAGTCGAGAGCGTTATTGTAAAGGAAGCAGACAGAGAGTATTTTATTATTAATGGCAAAGATATTGTTAATTCATATCAAGGCGACGCGAAAAGAATTAAGAAGACTCTTGAATTGCATAAAGAAATTATTAACAAGTGCAAGGCTAAAAAGCACCATGGTTTTTATGCACTGACACGACAGTCTGATGATGATTATGGTTCTGTTTCGGATGAAGATGAATATGAGAATACAATTAGTTCTACGGGGATAATTATCAAATATAAGCTTAAAAGCGGAAAAATAATCACAAGACAGTATAGAAGAGGTGAAGTGCCGGTTAGTCAGGATGAGAATGTTAAGGATTTGGTAGCAAATGATTTGACTATGATTACAAAGATACCGGTTAAATATTTGTCAAGTTGTTATATTCAGGATATGCAAAACGGCGGATATAGCAGTACAGATAAAGATTTAAACAAAAAACTGATAGTGGCACTTATTAAAGACCTTAATAATGTGAAAAAGATAAAAAAAGACGAATATGATTATAGTATAGATCTTAACTATACTGATAGTGGAGAAAACTATAATTATAGAAATGGAACAGAGATAAGTGTAAATATTTACAGCGAATATAAAAATACACTTAAGGTTCTTAATGACAGCGGAGTACTTGCGAAGCTGGAAGAATAGTAGTATATTAGAGAAAGCGACCGAGTGAAGGACGAAAAGCCTATTATTCGATATGCTGGCTAAAAAAATATCACACGGAGGATAGAATTATGGACAAGAAAAATATTGATTGGGCCAATATAGGTTTTGGTTATGTTCAGACAGATAAGAGATTTGTGTCTAACTTTAAAGATGGTAAATGGGATGACGGTCAGTTAACTGACGATGCAACAGTTGTTATCAGTGAATGTGCAGGTGTATTACAGTATGCACAGACATGTTTTGAAGGAATGAAAGCTTACACAACAGAAGATGGACGTGTAGTAGTGTTCAGACCTGACTTAAATGCAAAGAGAATGGAAGATTCAGCTAAGAGACTTGAAATGCCGGTCTTCCCTCAGGATAGATTTGTAAAAGCAATTGAAGAAACAGTAAAAGCTAACTTAGCTTATGTACCACCATATGGTTCAGGTGCTACATTATATATTAGACCTTACATGTTTGGTAGTTCATCAGTTATAGGTGTAAAGCCGGCTGAAGAATATCAGTTTAGAGTATTTACAACACCTGTAGGACCTTACTTTAAGGGTGGCGCTAAGCCTATCACAATTAAGGTAAGTGATTTTGATAGAGCAGCACCTCACGGAACAGGTCATATTAAAGCAGGTCTTAACTATGCAATGAGTTTACATGCAATCGTTACAGCTCACGCAGAAGGTTTTGATGAAAATATGTACTTAGATGCAGCAACAAGAACTAAGGTAGAAGAAACAGGTGGAGCTAACTTTATTTTTGTTACAAAAGATAATACAGTAGTTACACCTAAGTCAAACAGTATTCTTCCATCAATTACAAGACGTTCATTAATGTATGTTGCAGAACATTATTTAGGACTTAAAGTTGAAGAAAGAGAAGTTTACTTTGATGAAGTTAAAGATTTCGCAGAATGTGGCCTTTGCGGTACAGCAGCAGTAATCTCACCTGTAGGAAAGATTAATGACCATGGCAAAGAAATTTGCTTCCCAAGTGGAATGGAAGAAATGGGACCTATAACAAAGAAACTTTACGATACATTAACAGGAATTCAGATGGGTAGAATTGAAGCTCCTGAAGGATGGATTTACGAAATTAAATAATTAAAGATAGGATAGAGTATGTGGAATAGAGCAGATTTAAAAGCAAATGCTAAAAAGATTTTTTTCGGGAACTATTGGAAGGCAGTTTTAGTAACGCTTATTTTGACAATTATTCTTGGTGGTGCAACAAACACAATAACAAGAAGAATTTCAAATAATCAGTCAACAGATTGGTCAATTGATCAGGATTTTTCCGGTGTTTCAAGTTATGATGAATGGTCAAATGATGAAATATTGAACATTGGAAACAGTTCATTGTATGGTTCAGAATATCAGACATATCTTAGAATTTACGACCGACTGAAGAATATACCCGGATCAGTATGGGCAATGTTGGGAATTGCTGTAGCAGTAGGAATAGTTGTTGGTCTTTTAATTTCCATTTTCTTACTAGCACCTTTACAGGTTGGATGTTACAGATGGTATATCTTAAACAGAACATCTAATCCACCAATGGGAGAATTGTTAAATTCATTTAGAAATGGATATTTTAACACTGCTAAGATTATGTTTTGCAAGGGTTTGTACACAACACTTTGGAGTCTGTTGTTTATAATACCGGGAATTATCAAGGCGTATGAATATAGTATGATTCCATATTTGTTGGCCGAGAATCCTAATATGTCAAAACAGGAAGCTTTTGCAATAAGCAAGGAATTAATGGATGGAAATAAGTTTAATGCATTTGTACTGGACTTATCATTCATACTTTGGAATTTTGTAGGTGCATTAGCACTTGGTTTACCTGGAGTATTCTTTGTTAATCCTTATGTTCAGTTAACTAACGTTGAACTTTATGTAAAATTATGTCAGATTAGAGCAGAAAGACATAATTCAACATATAATCAGGATAACAACCAGAATTTTAATCAGAATGATTTTTCAGGTTATACACAAGTATAAAATTAAGTAAAAGTAATGAAATAACTAGTACAATATAAAAAAAAATGGCGGTTTTCGCCATTTTTTTTTATATTGTACTAGACAAAGATATTATAATTTGTTAAAATTATAACAATCTTAATAATATTATTACTAGAAGTGGGAATTTTACAAAATTGTAACAGAAAAGTCATCTGTTTTTTCTTGCGGTGAAATAGTAAAAATGGTATTATGAGAGTATGTGAGCAAGCAGGTGAAATTATACATAAAACCTGTTAACATATTAAAAAAATCACGGAGGATTTATATTATGTCAAAGAAAGTAGTTATCGCAGGCGCATGCCGTACAGCTATTGGAAAAATGGGTGGAGCATTAAGCACAACTCCAGCACCAGTTTTAGGATCTATTGTTATTAAGGAAGCTCTTAACAGAGCAGGTGTTCCAGCTGATCAGGTTGATCACGTATATATGGGATGTGTTATCCAGGCAGGACTTGGACAGAACGTAGCACGTCAGGCAGCACTTAAGGCAGGACTTCCAATTGAAACACCAGCAGTTACAGTTAACGTTGTATGTGGTTCAGGTCTTAACTGTGTAAACATGGCTGCACAGATGATTCAGGCAGGAGATGCTGATATTGTTGTTGCAGGTGGTATGGAAAACATGTCAATGGCTCCATATGCTTTACCACAGGCTAGATTTGGTTACAGAATGAACAATGGTACACTTGTTGATACAATGGTTAACGATGCATTAACAGATGCATTCAATCACTACCACATGATGATTACAGCTGAAAATGTAGCTGAACAGTGGGGACTTACAAGAGAAGAATTAGATGCTTTCTCAGCTAACTCACAGCAGAAATGTGAAAAGGCTATGGCTGAAGGAAAATTCAAAGATGAAATCGTTCCTGTAGAAGTAAAACAGAGAAAACAGACAGTTATCGTAGATACAGATGAAGGCCCAAGAGCCGGAACAACAGCTGAATCACTTAGCAAGTTAAGATGTTGTTCAGGTAAGCCTGATGGTGTTGTTACAGCAGGTAATGCTTCAGGTATCAATGATGGTGCAGCAGCAGTTGTAGTTATGAGCGAAGAAAAAGCTAAAGAATTAGGTGTTAAGCCAATGGCTACATTCGTAACAGGAGCACTTGGTGGTGTAGATCCATCAATCATGGGTGTTGGTCCTGTAGCTTCAACTAAGAAAGCATTAGCAAAAGTTAACATGACAATTGATGATATGGACTTAATCGAAGCTAACGAAGCTTTCGCAGCTCAGTCAGTAGCAGTAGCTAGAGACTTAAAATTCGATATGAGCAAAGTAAACGTAAACGGTGGTGCTATTGCTCTTGGTCATCCAGTAGGTGCATCAGGTTGTCGTATCCTTGTAACATTACTTCACGAAATGCAGAAGATAGACGCTAAGAAGGGTCTTGCTACTTTATGTATCGGTGGCGGAATGGGATGTACTACAATCGTTGAACGTGACTAATTTTAAATATAACCAGGGCTGGTAGTGAAACTGCCAGCTTTTATGGTGTTAATAAACACTTTTTATAATTAAGTTTCAATACTTGAAAAGTTATTTTTATTAAGGAGAAAAAACAATGGAATTCATTACATATGAACAGGAAGGATTCGTTGGAATTCTTACAATCAATCGTCCAAAGGCTCTTAATGCATTAAACAGCCAGGTTCTTGATGAATTAAACGAAGCAATTGAAGCAATTGATGTTAATGAAACTAGAGCACTTATTTTAACAGGTGCCGGAGACAAATCTTTTGTTGCAGGCGCTGATATCGGAGAAATGTCAACACTTACAAAGGCAGAAGGTGAAGCTTTTGGTAAGAAAGGTAATGATGTTTTCAGAAAGCTTGAAACATTAGAAATTCCAGTAATCGCAGCAGTTAACGGATTCGCTTTAGGTGGCGGATGCGAAATTTCAATGAGTTGTGATATTAGAATTTGTTCAGAAAACGCTATTTTTGGACAGCCTGAAGTAGGTCTTGGAATTACACCAGGTTTCGGTGGAACACAGAGACTTGCAAGAATCGTTGGACCTGGAATGGCTAAGCAGATGATTTATACAGCAAGAAATATTAAGGCTGACGAAGCTTACAGAATCGGTCTTGTAAATGCAGTATATCCACAGGAAGAACTTATGGATGCTGCAAAGAAGTTAGCAGCAGGTATTGCAAAGAATGCACCTATCGCTGTTAGAGCTTGCAAGAAGGCAATTAATGATGGACTTGATGCAGTTATGGATGATGCTATCGTTATCGAAGAAAAATTATTCGGAAGCTGCTTCGAAACAGAAGATCAGAAAGCCGGAATGGGTAACTTCCTTGAAAAGGATAAAGAAAAGAAACTTAAAGTTGTTCCATTTAAGAACTGCTAATAGTTTGTAATTGTGCTTTGGCACAGCTAATATTGTTTTAAATACCGGATTTTCCGGTTTTAACCGTGGGAAGAATTTCTTCACACATATTTAAGGTAATGGTTTAATCCATTACAGAATAAATAAGCGACAAGTTCGCAAAAGTATTTTTGGAGGAAAAAAGATGAAGGTAGGAGTAATTGGTGCCGGAACAATGGGCCAGGGAATCGCTAAGGCTTTCGCTCAGGTTGATGGATACACAGTAGCATTATGTGACATCAAGCAGGAATGGGCTGAAGGTGGAAAAGACAAGATTGCTAAAGGTTATGCAAGACTTGTACAGAAAGGAAAAATGACACAGGAGCAGGTTGATGGTATTCTTGCAAGCATCACACCAGGTATTAAAGAAGACTTATGTGCTGACTGCGATTTAATCGTAGAAGCTGCTTTTGAAAATATGGAAGTTAAGAAAACAACATTTGGCGAATTAGATAAGATTTGTAAGCCTGAATGTATCTTTGCTTCAAACACATCATCTCTTTCAATTACAGAGATTGGAAATGGTCTTACACGTCCTATGATTGGTATGCATTTCTTCAATCCTGCAGATAGAATGAAATTAGTAGAAGTTATCGCAGGCGTTAACACACCTGACGAAACAGTAGAAGAAATCATCAAGATTTCAAAAGAAATCGGCAAGACACCTGTACAGGTAAATGAAGCTGCCGGATTTGTAGTTAACAGAATCTTAATCCCAATGATTAACGAAGCTGCTTTCATTAAGATGGAAGGTGTTTCAGACATCGCTGGTATTGATGCAGCAATGAAACTTGGTGCAAATCACCCAATGGGACCTCTTGAATTAGGAGATTTCGTTGGTTTAGATATCTGCCTTGCAATTATGGATGTTCTTTACAATGAAACAGGCGACAGCAAATATCGTGCATGTCCATTAATCCGTAAGATGGTTAGAGGTGGAAACCTTGGTGTTAAATCAGGTAAGGGATTCTACGTTTATAACGCAGATCGCACAAAAACACCAGTTGATGCTCAGTAATTAGGGCAAACAATAAATATGGAGGAAAGATAAATGGATTTTACTTTAAGCAAAAAACATGAAATGGCAAGAACTCTTTTCAAAGAATTCGCTGAAAATGAAGTTAAACCTCTTGCACAGGAAACAGATGAAAATGAACAGTTCCCTGTTGAGACAGTTGAAAAGATGGCAAAATATGGTTTCCTTGGTATTCCAGTTCCTAAGGAATATGGCGGACAGGGATGTGATCCTTTAACATATGCTATGTGTGTTGAAGAATTATCAAAAGTATGTGGTACAACAGGTGTTATCGTATCAGCTCATACATCACTTTGTATCGATCCTATTATGACATTCGGTACAGAAGAACAGAAAAAGAAATATGTAGTTCCACTTGCAAAGGGTGAAAAGTTAGGTGCTTTCGGTCTTACAGAACCAGGTGCAGGTACAGATGCCCAGGGACAGCAGACAAAGGCTGTTTTTGATGAAGCTACAAATGAATGGGTATTAAATGGTTCTAAGTGCTTTATTACAAATGGTAAGTACGCAGATGTTTATATCGTAATCGCTGTAACAGGTAAAGTTGAAAAACGTGGTAGAATGATGAAAGAAATTTCAGCATTTATCGTTGAAAAAGGAACTCCAGGATTCACATTCGGAACAAAAGAAAAGAAAATGGGTATCCGTGGTTCAGCAACATATGAATTAATTTTTGAAGATTGCCGTATCCCAGCTGAAAACTTACTTGGTAAGAAGGGTAAAGGTTTCAACATTGCAATGCATACACTTGATGGTGGACGTATTGGTATCGCTGCACAGGCTCTTGGTCTTGCAGAAGGCGCTTTAGAAACAACTATCGAATATGTAAAGGAAAGAAAACAGTTCGGAAGATCAATTGGACAGTTCCAGAATACACAGTTCCAGTTAGCAGATATGGCTACTAAGGTAGAAGCTGCTAAGATGCTTGTTTACAAAGCAGCAATGGCTAAGGCTACACAGAAGACATACTCTTTTGAAGCTGCTCAGGCTAAATTATGCGCAGCAGAAGTTGCAATGGAAGTTACAACTAAGGCTGTTCAGTTACATGGTGGTTATGGTTATATCAGAGAATATGACGTTGAAAGAATGATGAGAGATGCTAAGATTACAGAAATCTACGAAGGTACTTCAGAAGTTCAGCGTATGGTAATCTCTGCAAACTTATTAAAATAATAGGAGGTACTAATCGTGAAAATTATCGTTTGTGTAAAACAGGTACCTGATACAAAGGGTGGAGTTAAATTTAACCCAGATGGTACATTAGATAGAGGTGCAATGCTTACAATTATGAACCCTGATGATAAAGCAGGTCTTGAAGCTGCACTTAGATTAAAAGATCAGTACGGCGCTGAAGTTACAGTTCTTACAATGGGTCTTCCAAAGGCTGAAGATGTTCTTCGTGAAGCTATAGCTATGGGTGCTGACAATGGAATCTTAGTAACAGATAGAGTTTTAGGTGGTGCTGATACTTGGGCTACATCTACTACAATCGCTGGTGCAATTAGAAATATTAAAGATTACGACATCATTATTACAGGACGTCAGGCTATCGATGGTGATACAGCTCAGGTTGGACCACAGATCGCTGAACATCTTGGAATCCCTGTAATTTCATATGCTGAAGGTATTGAAGTTGACGGAGATAGCGTAATTGTTAAGAGACAGTATGAAGATAGACATCATATGCTTAAAGCAAAAATGCCTGTATTAATTACAGCTCTTTCAGAATTAAACGAGCCACGTTACATGACTCCAGGTGGAATTTTTGATGCATGTGATGCTGAAATCACAACTTGGGGAAGAGCAAATCTTGTTGACGTAGAAGATGGAGACCTTGGATTAAAGGGTTCACCTACAAAGATTGCTAAGGCTTCTGACAAAGTTCGTAAGGGTGCTGGAGAAAAGGTTGCTCCTGATTCACCTGATGAAGCAGTTGATTACATCATGGACAAATTATTAACAAAGCACGTTATTTAGTAGAGAGGAGATTATAATTATGCAGAACATTAATTTAGAAGATTATAAAGGCGTATATGTCTTCGCTCAGCAGGTAGATAACGAATTAAGCGGTATCGCATTCGAGTTACTTGGAGAAGCAGGAAGACTTGCAAAACCATTAAATACAGAAGTAACAGCAGTACTTCTTGGATCAAACGTTGGAAATTTAGTTGATCAGTTAGCTGAATATGGCGCTGATAAGGTTATCGTTGTTGATAATCCTGAACTTGAAACATATAGAACTGAACCATATGCTCAGGCTTTAACAGCAGTTATTAATGAATTCAAGCCTGAAATTATGTTAGTTGGTGCTACAGCAATCGGTAGAGATTTAGGTCCTACAGTTTCAGCTAGAGTAGCAACAGGTCTTACAGCTGACTGTACAGTTCTTGAAATTGGTGATTTCCCAATCAACCCAATTCCAGGTAGAGAACAGAAACACAATCAGCTTCTTATGACTCGTCCTGCATTCGGTGGTAACACAATTGCTACTATTGCATGTCCAGATCATAGACCACAGATGGCTACAGTTCGTGCCGGTGTTATGCAGAAGGCAGAACCAAAGCCAGGCGCAAAGGCAGAAGTTATTAACTTTGACGCTAAATTAGAAAAGAACAGCAAATATGTTGAAATTCAGGAAGTAATTAAGTCAGTTGCTGAAACAGTAGATATCATGGACGCTAAGATTTTAGTATCAGGTGGACGTGGTGTTGGTTCAGCTGAAAACTTCAAGCTTCTTGAAGATCTTGCAGAAGCTCTCGGTGGAGAAGTTTCATGTTCAAGAGCTGTTACAGATAACGGTTGGTTACCAGTAGACAGACAGGTTGGACAGACAGGTAAAACAGTTCGTCCACAGGTTTACTTTGCAATTGGTATTTCAGGAGCAATCCAGCATGTAGCTGGTATGGAAGAATCAGATCTTATCATCGCAATCAACAAAGATGAAGATGCTCCAATCTTTGACGTAGCTGATTATGGTATCGTTGGAGACTTAAACAAGATCGTTCCACAGCTTACAGCAGCTATCAAAGCAGCAGAAGCTAACAAATAATCAAATATAATATATAGTTGATATATTAGTCCCCGCGTCGGAAGACGCGGGGATTTTTGTGTTGTGAGGGGGGATTGTAAGGTTGTTACTATTGAATTTTTCAATATTTGCCCCATATGAATATAGTTTTGTGGGATATGTGGTAGATTCTAAGCTTGTTACTATTCAAACTTTTCAATATCTGCCCCATATGAACATAGTTTTGTGGGATATGTGGTAGATTCTAAGGTTGTTACTATTCAAACTTTTCAATATCTGCCTCATATGAACATGGTTGCGTGGAAGGAGAGAGTTAGTGTGGAAAATTTTTGTGCTTAGATGAGGAATCTGTACCATATAAGCGAAAAGTTATCCACATGGTACAGATAAAGAAGAATTGAATAAGTTGTATGTGAAAATCTGTACCATACAGAGGAAAAGTTATTCATATGGTACAGATGAAGAAAAATTGAATGAGTCGTATGTGGGAATCTGTACCATACAGACGAAAAACTATTCATATGGTACAGATAAAGAAGAATTGAATGAGTCGTGTGTGGAAATCTGTACCATACAGAGGAAAAGTTGTTCATATGGTACAGATGAAGAAAAATTGAATGAGTCGTGTGTGGAAATTTGTACCATACAGGCGAAAAGTTATCTATATAGTACAAATAAGAAAGAATTGAATTATTATAAAAAATAGTAATTGAAATATTATTCATATAAGAATATAATTAACACAACATAAGAAATAAAAAACGCTACATAAAAGATAAATGTTACATATACTGGTTATAATTAGTAGTTATAAATTGATCGAAAGGTATTAATGGCAATGTTTATGATAGCGTTATGTAATGCAAAAAAACAAAATTATAAAAATAGGGGGGATTGCATGGGAAAAGATTACGTTAGAAAAGAACTTGAAGATAAGTTAGATGAATTATCAGCAATTGAGAAGAATGCATTGAAAGAGTTAACAAAATTACCGGAAGGCAAAATTTATGCAAAAAGAAGAGGAGAAAATTGTTGTCAATTTTTTTGGAAGAAGGATAGCGAGACAGATTGGCAATATCTTAAAAAATCGGAAGATAAGTTTGCTACGGAACTAATTCAAAGAGAATATACAGAGAAAGTATTAAAAACTATATGTGAGCAAAGGAAATTAATAGAAAAATTTGTTAAGAAATATAATGAAAAATCAGTATTAGATGTGGTTAATAAGATTTCTGAACCTAAGTTAGAAAAGATTAAAATGTATGTCAAAGATGATATGGCATATATATGTGATTGGTATAAAAAGCAGGAGGAAATAATAGCAAAGGCAAGTAAGTATGTGTATAGAATAAAAGCAGGAGAAGATATAGAAATTTTGACTGAAAAAGGCGAAAGTGTTAAATCGAAATCAGAGAAAATTATTGCAGATAAATTAAATATGATGAATATACCTTATTGTTATGAAGTTCCACTTTATCTAAAGGGATATGGGTATGTAAAACCAGATTTTAAAGTATTAAATGTAGCAACAAGGAAAGAGTATTATTGGGAACATTATGGGATGATGGATAATAAAGATTACATAATTAAAGCATTAAAAAAGAAAAATTCCTATATAAGTAATAATTTTATAGTTGGAGATAATCTTATTGAAACATATGAATCACAAAGTTGTCCATTGGATACAAGAAATGTTGAAAAGATAATTAAAACTTTCTTGGTGTAATAAATTAAATACATAAACCCAATATAAAATAAATCAAACATAAAAGATAATTAACCTATCACTTAATGAAAACCAAGTGATAGGCTAATTAATAGTATGCTATTCAGTGTTCGGTTAATCGATAATAGGTTGATTAAAAGGTGTTGCTGATTCGCATTATATAGTTCTGGTAAGTTTTCAAAATTATATAATGTTATTTTACTTACATTTTCTCCAATTCATGATATAACTTTGCAATAGGTAGTCCTACAACGTTATTGTAATCACCGTGGATCCCTTTAACGTGTATGGCGAAAGAGCCTTGGATGCCGTAACTTCCGGCTTTATCATAGCAGTCACCTGTTTCAATATAGGAATTGATTTCACTGTCAGTCATCGGGTAAAATTCAACGTCAGTGCAATCGTGGAAGGAGTGAACTTTTTTCTCTTTAGTTTCAAAATCATAGAGAATAATGCTGACTCCAGTGTATACCTGATGGGTGTTATTTTGAAGCAGATTTAACATATCAAATGCCTGGTTATGATCTTTGGGTTTGCCCATTATCTGGTTGTCTTTTGCAACGATTGTATCAGCACCGATAATCATAAGTGAAACTCCCTCGTATGCGTCAAGAGACAGGTTAACAACTTTTATAATACTGTTAAATACGTTTGTTGCTTTTTGAAGAGATAGGTCTTTAACAACAAGTGCCGGTTCAGTTTCAGAAGTTTGTTCATCCATATTTGAAGCTATAATTTCAAACTCATATCCCGCCTGTTTAAGTAACTCGCTTCGTCTCGGTGAGTTTGAAGCAAGAATAAGCTTAGTTTTTTCAAAATCAATCATTTTAAATCTCCAAATTCTTATAAAATATATAGTGTAATTATAATAGTAATTATACAATAACACATAAATATAAAAAATATTATAATTAATACAAAAATTATAATCCATAACATATGAAAATAATAAAAATAATTAGTCAAATTCAAGGAATAAACAAATTACTATGCAGATTGGAAAATATGTAATTAACTTTTTTACCGCAAATTAACATCCTGACACATATTTAAGGTTTAATAATGGAAGAAATTTAATTAAATATATTTAAAATTTGTAAATTGTTATTCACAGCTTAAATATGTAAGATATATGGTGGAAAATTCATTGGGAATAGGCGCTGTGTGTCTGATTCTTGTAACTATATTTGATATTCCGATTAAGTAGTTGCGGTGTTTATAAGATATGTATAATTTTTTCCATTTTCTTCATACATTTTTTTTGTAGAAAATTGTTTCAAGCTCTGCTATAATAAAGATTGCGCTAGCAAATATATTTTATAGAAAGGAAAAGTATAGGAAACTATACAAGAGGAAAATGTTAGAAAAATTATTTAAACTCAAAGAGAACAACACTTCCGTAAAAACAGAAGTAGTTGCGGGTGTTACAACATTTATGACTATGGCATATATTCTTGCTGTAAACCCAAGCATCTTAAGCGCTTCAGGTATGAATCCGGAAGCTATTCTTATTGCAACATGTCTTGCATCATTTATTGGTACAATGTGTATGGCTCTTATGGCTAATCTTCCATTTGCTTTATCAGCAGGTCTTGGACTTAACGCTTACTTTGCATACACAGTTTGTGGAGAAATGGGTTATTCATGGCAGATAGCATTATTTGCAGTATTTGTTGAAGGTATTATCTTTATAATACTTTCATTAACAAATGTTCGTGAAGCTATCTTTGATGCTATTCCAGTTAATCTTAAGAAAGCAGTATCAGTAGGTATCGGTTTATTCATCGCATTCATTGGATTACAGAATGCTGGTCTTGTAGTTGATTCATCAACACTTGTTACAATTACAGACTTTACACAGAATTTCCATACAGCAGGTATTTGTGCATTATTAGCAGTTATTGGTGTATTTATTACAGCAATTCTTTATATTAAGAGAGTAAAAGGTTCAATTCTTGTTGGTATCGTATCAACATGGATTCTTGGAATCATCTGCGAACTTACAAAGATTTACGTTCCTGATGGAAAGGACTTTTTCTCAGTTATCCCTACTAAGTTTGTAAGTTTTGACTTCTCAGCTATAGGTGATACATTTGGACAGTGTTTCAATCTTGACTTTAAGGCAGTAGGTATTGTAAACTTCATCATCGTTGTATTTGCATTCCTTTTCGTTGACTTATTTGATACATTGGGAACAATCATTGGTGTAAGTACAAAAGCAGGAATGCTTGATGAAAATGGTAAATTACCAAAAATCAAACCTGCACTTATGTCAGATGCTATTGCTACATCAGTAGGTGCTGTCCTTGGTACATCAACAACAACAACATTCGTTGAATCATCAGCCGGTGTTGCTGAAGGTGGACGTACAGGTCTTACATCAGTAATAACAGGTGTTTTATTCCTTATAGCAATGATTTTCTCACCATTATTCATTACAATTCCATCATTCGCTACAGCTCCTGCACTTATTATGGTAGGATTCCTTATGTTTGGTGCTGTTACAGATATTAAGTTTACAGATGATAACTTAACAGAAGCAATTCCTGCATACCTTTGCATTATTGCAATGCCATTATTCTACAGCATTTCAGAAGGTATCTCAGTAGGAATCATTTCATACGTATTACTTAACTTAGTAACAGGTAAAGGAAAGAAAGTTAAACCTTTATTATACGTATTAGCAGTATTATTCGTATTGAAGTATATATTCTTATAAGATTATAGTGTTAAAAGGTTTTGTTCCATCTGCGTATGTATAAAGGTAGGATAATAACCTTGGAACACGCTTATAATATGAACATAAAAAAGTCCGAGATCAATTTGAATATTGAGGTGACCCCAAAAAGTTAGACTTTTTACGAGACGACTTCGGTCGTCTCGTTTTTTCTTTTATGCAGTAAGGAGATGGAGCCTGTATTGAACACAAATCTTGGAAAATAATATAGATTTACTAATTCCGGATTAGACAAAACGACCATCGTTTTATTTAAAAGACAGTAAAATAAAAAACATGTTCGTAAAAAAGAAAATAAAAGTAAAAAATTTAAATGGGGAGATGAAGAGTAAATGAATACAACAGCAGATAATAATTATTATTTGCTCTAGAACATTTATAAAAAACGTGGTACAATAACACCGATTTTAACACAACGATTCTAAGTTCTCTAAAGTCTGTTTTTAGAGCTAAGAGGGAAACAGGTGAGAGACCTGTACAGTCGTGCTACTGTAAATGTGTAGTTTTTTCAGTGACTTTTATATAGAAGTCAACCATTGTGCCAAGGCATGAGAAGGTAGAAAAAACGTTACTGCATAAGTCAGGAGACCTGCTTAGAATTTCTTCCATTTACACACGTAATTGCAAATGGCAAGTTATAAGCTTTTTAAAGACAGGCTTTTAGATTGAATCTGAAGGTTTGTTACGCGAGTTTTGATTTTGCCGGGACACAATAATGTTGTGTTCCGATTTTTTTACTTAATAGGTGATAGGAAACAGTGGTGTTAAAAAAGGAAAAATGAAAGGAGAGATGATGTAAAGTTACATCATAAGGAACAGAATGAAAAAACTTTGGAAAAGTGGCGTTGCCTTAGTTTTAGTATGTGCACTTATGTTTACTCAGTTTAATACTGTAAATGTTTTTGCAAATACAAGTGTTCAGGCAGAAGAGTCTGAAACTAAGGAACAGATAACTGTATCTGTAACAGTAGTAGGCGACAGCGTTCACGGAACAGAAGCACATACCCGTTTCGAGAACTGGCTTGTAAACTACAAAGTTACAGTTGACAAAGGGGCAACTGCTGATGATGCTTTTAAGAAAGCATTGGAAAGCAATGGATATAGTTATGAAAAAAATAGTTGGAATGGATTAAACAGCATTACAAAGCCTGACGGAACAGTTCTTGGAAGTGGTTCTAACGGTGATGCATGTAGTTGGATGTTTGCCATAAATGGTGCAGATCCTGATCCTAATGTAGTTATGCCTCAGTATACTCTTAAAGATGGGGAAAAAATAACTGCATACTTTATTGATGATTGGAATGCATACCCTTATACAATTCCAACAGTAGGTGTTAATGGAAAGGGTACTGCAGATGATCCTTACACAATCAAGGATGCATCAGAATTACCTGAAGTAATTGAAGAGGGAGATGTTTATGCATTAACTGATGATATTACTTTAGAATCAGGTCAGTATATTAAAGACATTAAAGGAACTTTAGACGGAAAAGGTCACACAATCACATTAACAGATACATATTTGGCAGACAAGGTTGAGGGAACAATCGAAAACCTTGGAGTAACAAGTACTTCTGAAATTACATTACCTGATGAATCAGGAAGTATGGCAAATACTGTTTCAGGTACAATTGTAAATAGTTATTCAACTGCAAAAATAAAAGCAACAACAGATTGGGGAGAAGTAGGTGGATTAGTAGGAACAATGACAGGTTCTACGATTTCAAACTGCTATTTTGCAGGAAGTTTTGGTGACTATTCTATGGGAGGAATAGCATATACAAGTTCATCAGCCCAGTCTACAATTTCTAACTGCTATTTTACGGTAGGATTCTCACCTGTATCTATGGGAAGTGCAACAAAAGTCAACTGTGAGAAGAAGACAGAAGAAAAGTTAAAGGCTTCTGAAGGAATAGAGGCATTAAACAAAGATATTTCTGACACAGGCTTTGAATGGTCATTACCAACTGATGGAAGCAACAATGGATTGCCTGTTTTAACAGTACCATCTGATATTGTTGACAAAACTCAGTTAGTAGCACAGATTGAAGTTGCTCAGAAGATAACAAAGGCTGACTATACTGATAAGTCATGGAATGCATTGCAGGAAGCTTTAGCAGAAGCAATTAAAGTTAATAGTGATGACAATGCAACAAAATCACAGGTTACAAAAGCTACAAATAATTTATTATCAGCAATTAGCAATTTGAAAAATAATAAACCGACTAAGCCTGTAGCATTGCCAACAGATGACAGTAAGATTACGCACATAAAAACATTAAAAGATTTAAATGCGATTAAAGCTTCAAGTGGAAAATATTATGTTTTAGACAATGATATTACAGTTAAAAACACACAAGATGATTTTTATTTTAGCATGGAAAACTTTAATGGTGTTCTTGATGGAAAAGGACATTCTATTAAAATTGAAAACATTTCAGATGGAATTTTTTCAAATGTAAATGAAGATGGTATAATTCAGAATGTTTATTTTACAGGAACAATGAATGTTGGTCAGGGATATAAGGGACCTCTTGGAAGCAACATGTCAGGTGCAATTATTAACTGTTATACAGATATTTCAGGAACAGGAACTTGCGGTTTTGCCAGAAGATTAACAGATGCAGGTATTGTATCTAACAGCTATTCAGTAAGTGAAGGCAAGGCAGGTGCTTTCTTTAATCAGTACGGAACTAACGATACTGCAGGAGAAGGACAGTTAATTAATACATATTGGTTAGAAACATTAGACAACAGTGTTATTCCTGAAAGAGCTCTTGTTAATTCATATTCAGAAACTAAGGATTATATGAAATCTTTAGATTTTGTAAGTGCTTTAAATGAAAATAAGGGCGAAAACGGTGTAAGCTGGGGAAGAAACGGAAATACAGGTTATCCATATTTTGGTGAAAGCCAGGATTACAATCCGGGAAGTACTTTACCTGCAAACAAATACACAGTTAAGTTTACTAAGTTTGACAACACGGTAGTTACAGTAGAAAATCAAAATTTAGAAATTTCATGCAACGACGTTGACGGCTCTAATATTGCCGGTTCATTAAGCTTAGAAGGAGTACCTTCAACAAGCACAATTGAATGGTCATATGAAAGTGTAGAACCTAGCGGAGCTATTATGGTTGGTTCTGATGGTGGAGTAATAAGAGTTGACAAAGCAGGCACAGCAGTTGTTAAGGCAACTGAAACTAAGGAAGATGGCAGTTCAGAAGTAGTAGCTGCATTAAACCTTAAAGCATATAACAAAGATGTTGAAGAAATAAAAGTATACATTGACGGACAGGATGTTACAAACGGGGAATTTACAGTTAAGGGTTCAGAAATTAAAACTGTAAAGATGGAAGTTAAATACAAAAACGAAGATAAGTTTGTAGCAATTTCTCCAAGAAGATTTTCATTAAAAGTTGATGATGAAAGTTTTATTGAGAATATTCCGGGTTCAAACAGTTTTAGCTTTAAAAAAGCAGGGACTTCAAAAATTACTGCAATTTATAGCGACAACACAGACCTAAAGGCAGATGTAACATTAACATCAGAATACGTGGCAGTAAAATCAGTTACACCTGCAATTAATGACAGCGTAACAATTCACGGCAGAAATGCTAACAGCACTAACGGCCAGGATTTTGTACCTGATTATTCATCAGTAATAGTTGATCCGGCAAACGCAACTAATGCAGCTAATTACACAATTGGAAGCAGCGATAAAACTATTGGTGAATATGTTCCAAGTATGGTTATTGGTTATGTACCATACAAGGCAGGAACAGTTACATATACAGCAACTATTAAGGACACAGATCCAAATGGAACTGAAAATGTTGTTTCAGGTTCAAAAGATGTAACATACAAATATTTAAATCCTTTAACATCTGTAACAACAGATGAAAAAGAAATTACAATTAAGGCTAATGAAGAATCAGCAGTTAACTTAACTTTCACAGGTGAAAAATCTGAAGAAGGTTATAGTGTTACTGAACCGGAACTTAATTGGACATATTCTACAGATGGAATTGCAAAAATTGAGAGAAAAACAGCTTATCAGTGGAAGAGGGACGAAAGTGCACCTGATAATAATAACTGGCTTCCAGGCACAGATTATTACGTATACGGCTTAAGTGAAGGCACAGTTACACCTACAGGAACACCCGTTGATAAAACAAATAATGTAGAACCTGTTGTTTTGACAATAAAGGTTGAAGCAAGTGAACAGGAAGCACCTGATTTGACAGCTCTTACAAATAAGGGATTGGAAGGATTCCTTTCATATGCAGAAAAGAATGTTAACCAAAATTATGACATTAACGGTGCATGGAACCTTTATACACTTGCAAGAGCAGGAAAATCTATTACAATTCAGGAAGCCAATAAATATTATGATGCAGTAGTAGAGGCAAGCAAGAATTGGACAGTAGAAGGAACAAAGCCTACTGACATGGAAAAGGCAGCTCTTGTTTTGTCACTTATAAACAGAGACATAACAAATGTAGACGGTGTAAATATTGCACAGTTAATTTACAACAGTGAAAAGTTGTCTGACGGAGCAAATGAATTAGCATATGCTTTATTGGCACTTGATGCAAGAAATACAGTAATTCCAAGTGATGCTAAGTGGTCAAGAGACAAGATTATTGCAGAACTTAAGAAATTCCAGAATGAAGACGGTGGTATCGGCTGGACAAAGGGTTCGTCAGATGTTGATACAACAGCAATGGTTCTTCAGGCACTTGGAAGATATCAGGATAATGAAGCAGCAAAAGAAATCATTGAAAAAGCATTAACTTATATTGAATCAAAAGCTGACGCAAATTATGATTATGGAAATGCAAACACAACAGCAATGGTTGTACTTGCTTTAACTTCATTAAACAAAGATGTAACAACAACAATTGGTACAAAATATAAGAACACATTAACAGCTTTAATGAGCTATTACAGTGAAGATGATGGAGCTTTCGTATATCTTAAAGGTGGAAAAGTAAACCAGTATGCTACAATTCAGGCAGTTTGGGCATTAACATCTTACAAGCTTTATACAGAAGGTAAGGGTGGATACTGGAATCTTAATAATGTTAAGATTAAATATGAAGGTGAAGATGAGTATTATGCCTCACTTGTAACAGAAAAGATTGCAGCAATCGGCACAGTAACAGAAGAAAGTGAAGATGCAATTAAGGAAGCAAGAGCAGCTTATGATGCTTTAACTTCAGCACAGAAGAAACTTGTAACAAACTATGATGTTTTAGATGAAGCAGAATTACAGCTTGAAATTATTAAGGGGACAGCAGTAACAACTAAGTTCTCATTAGTAGGTGATGACGTTCATGGTTCATCAGGACATGTTTCATACAGTACTTGGATTACTAATGCGACAATTACAGTTAAGAGTGGTTCAAAAGCATCGGATGTAATTGTAAAAGCATTTAAGCAGTATGGATATTCAATTATTGGCTCAACAAGTTATATTTCAGGTGTAACAACACCATCAGGAGTAAGCTTAAAGGCATTTGATAATGGTTCAGGCAGTGGTTGGATGTATGCTGTAAATGGAAAGAGTCCAAATGTGGGAAGCAGCGGTTACAAGGTTAGCAAAGACGATAATATTATTCTTTATTATGTTGACGATTGGAGCAATGCTAAGGTTCCAACAGTTGAGGATCCTGCTGATAATCAGAAGGCGGCAGATGCAGTAATTAAGAAGATTTCTGAAATTGGAGAAGTTACAGAAAGTAGCGAAAATCTTATTAAAGAAGCAAGAGCATCTTATGACGCACTAACAGATGCTCAGAAAGAATTAGTAACTAATTATGATGTATTAGTACAGGCTGAAGCACAGCTTGAAAATATAAAAGACAATGCAGTTTCAACTAAGTTTACATTGGTAGGTGATGATGTTCACGGAACAAAAATCCATACTTCTTATACAAGATGGATTAGTAACATTACAGTAAAAGTTAGAAAAGATGCAACAGCAGGAGATGTAATAACAAAGGGCTTAAAGGCAAAAGGTTATGAAGCAGAAGTAAACGCTGAGTACAACTATGTTACAGCAATTACAACACCAACAGGTACAAAACTTGCAGCATATGATAATGGTTCAAACAGTGGTTGGATGTATGCTGTAAATGGAGAAGCTCCAAGTGTTGGAATGGCAGATTATGTAGTTAAGGAAAACGATGCAGTAATTCTTTACTATGTTGATGATTACATGGATACAAAGATTCCTGCAATGGATGCTGAAACAGAAAACAAACAGTTAGCAGCAGAAGTTACAGAAAAAATTGCTTCAATTGGCAAGGTTACAAAGGATAGCGAAGCAGCAATTAAGGAAGCAAGAGCAGCTTATGACAGCTTAACTGCAACACAGAAATCTCTTGTAACTAACTTTGATGTATTGGAAGAAGCAGAATTACAGCTTGATATTATCAAGGGTAATGTAATCCAGACTAAGTTTACTTTAGTAGGTGATGATGTTCATGGAACAAATGCTCATAAATCATATACTAACTGGATTAATGATATTACAGTAACAGTAAAGAACGGTGCAACAGTATCAGATGTAATTGCAAAAGCATTAAAAGACAACGGCTATTCATCAGAAGGAACAACTAACTACATTTCAGCAATCAAAACACCATCAGGAATAACTCTTGGTGAATTTGATAATGGTCCAAGAAGTGGTTGGATGTACGCAGTAAACGGCAAGGCTCCAAACGTAGGAATTGCTGATTATAAAGTAAAAGCAGGAGACACAATAAAGTTCTACTATGTTGATGATTATACAAAGGACGATACACCTACAATTGATGCTTCAGGAGATACACATACAAAGAAATTATCACCTGCAACAGTAAAAGTAGCAAAGACAGCTTACAATATAGTTAAATTAACTTGGACAAAAGCCGACAATGCTACAAAATATCAGGTATATCGTAAAGTCGGAAAGAACAGCAAATTCGTAAACATTGCAACAACAACATCATTAAAATACACAGACAAGAAGGTTAAGACAGGCAAGAAGTATTATTATAAAGTAGTTGCAGTAAACGAAAAGGGCGAAACTGTTGATTCAAAGACAGTAAAGGCAACACCAAAGGCTAAAAAGTTGAAAGTTAAGGCAAAGAAGAAAGCCGGCAGAACAGTACTTAGCTGGAAGAAAGTAAAAGGTGCAACAGGATACAAAGTATACAGAAGCACAAAGAAAAACGGCAAGTATAAGAAAGTAAAGACAATTACTAAGAAGTCATTAGCAACATTCAAGGCAAAGAAGAGTAATAAGAAATATTACTACAAGGTAGTGGCTTACAAGAAGTAATATAGGAAATATTATTACAAGGCAGCGGCTTACAAGAAGTAATATAAGAAATATTATTACAAGGCAGCGGCTTACAAGAAGTAATATAGGAAATATTATTACAAGGTAGTGGCTTACAAGAAGCAATATAGGAAATATTATTACAAGGCAGCGATTTATAAGAAATAAGCAAATTCAGAGAATTATAATGCATTGAAATAGTAAACGAAGTTTGTGGTTTGTTATAAGTTAAAATGTATTATGTCTTGGAAGAATTGAAGTTAAGAAAGCTTCTCATACTGAAAGGTGTGGGAGGCTTTTTTTGCGGGAAATGTAAAGCAACAACAACAATTGTTGTGGTTTTTTACAGATGAAAAAACAATAATTGTTGTGGCTTTTTACAGATGAAAACACAATAAAAAAGTAACATATAATATAAGAATGCAGAGACAAACACCACAAACTAGCCTGAATATTGTATTTGTTGTGGTGATGTACCCCCAAATAACAAAAATAGAAAATTTTGGGGTACGGAATTGGCAAAATAAAACGATAAAATACAACATAAAGTTTTTGTAAAAGAACGAAATACCCCAATATATGAAAAAGTGCAAATTTTTGGGTACGTTTAACGTAAAAAACAAGAAAAATAAGTCACAAAATAATTGAATAACAGGAAAAAGTACCCCGAAAAAAGAAGAAATTAATATGTCGGGGTACATTAGAAAAAATAACAAACAAAAAAGGCATCCAACCATAAGTTGAACACCTTTTTATAACTATAAATCGTTAATTGAATCGCTTTACAATTCTAATCACAACGCTATAGAAATATTATAATCAATGTCTGCAACAATAAAACAAGTTAATATGTTATTTCATTATCATAAGGCATTACAAAAGCCATAATAATGTATAAGATGATTCCTGAACCCCATGCTAAGGCAATAATTGCTGTAATTAATCTTATAACAGTTGGGTCCATGTTAAGGTATTCAGCGATACCACCGCATACACCACATATTTTCTTGTTTCTTGATGACTTGTATAATCTTTTTTTATTCATATAAATAATCTCCTGCAATAAGTATAAGATTAGTATACCTTTGCTTCTTCTTCACCATTCATAACTCTTAAAGCACCCTGTGCAAGTGCAAGTAATTCATCTTCACCAGGGTAAACAGTTACAGGGGCAATCCATTCAACAGCATTCTTCATATCTGCCTGTGTCTTGGCACTGTAAGCAATACCACCTGTTAAGATAATCTGGTCAACCTTTCCGCCAAGAACTACTGACATGGCACCGATTTCTTTACATAACTGATAGTGGAAAGCATCAACAACAGCTTCAGCCTTTTTGTCGCCTTCTTCGATCATTTTAAGTAAATCTCTCATATCATTAGAACCAACATAAGCATTGAAACCGCCGTTACCATTTAACATCTTGCCAACTTCTGCCTGTGTATATTTGCCACTGAAGCAAGCTTTTACTAAAGCACCTGTTGGAAGTCCGCCTGAACGTTCAGGTGAGAAAGGACCATCACCATCTAATGCATTAGCAACGTCAACAACTTTACCATTCTTATGAGCACCAACTGAAACACCGCCACCCATATGAACAACGATTAAGTTTAAGTCTTCGTAATTCTTGCCAACTTCTTTTGCATATCTCTTTGCAACAGCTTTCTGATTTAAAGCATGGAAAATAGAAGTTCTTGGGAAAAGAGGATGTCCTGATAATCTTGCAACATCAGCTAATTCATCAACAACTACCGGGTCAACAATGTATGAAGGAACATTGATTTCTGCAGCAATTTCTGAAGCTAAAATACCACCAAGGTTTGAAGCATGCTGTCCCTGTTTTCCAACCTTTAAGTCTTCTAATAATTCAGGAGTTGTAGCATATGTTCCACCAGGGATTGGTTTTAATAAACCGCCACGACCTACAACAACATCAATATCATTTAAGTCAACATTCTTTTCTTTAAGAACATCTAAAATAACTTCTTTACGGAAATCTTTCTGATCGTAAATCGTATCATATTTTGCAATTTCTTCTGTTGAATGTCTAAGAGTTTCTTCCATTAACTGAGTTTCATCTTCATATACACCAATCTTAGTAGAAGTAGAACCAGGATTGATAATTAAAATTTTGTATGACATTTTTATACCTCCAATAAATTAAATGTATTGTCATTTATCACAATGGGCAAAAGTTAAACAAACAACAATTGCCCGTTTTTATAAATCAAAAATTAGATTACTTAAGGTTTTCAGCAACGATTGCAGCAAGTGCAATTGAGTTAACCTTTACTTCGAATTCATCTGAACGTGATGTTAAGATAACAGGAGCTTTTGTACCTGTTAAAATATTTCCGTTAACACATTTAGCAGTATGAACTAAAGCTTTGTATGTGATGTTTCCTGCATGAATGTCAGGGAATAATAATACATCAGCATCACCAACAATCTTTCTATCAGTTGTACCTTTGTGGTAAGCTGCTTCAGGTTCTATTGCAAGGTCAAGTGAAAGAGGTCCGTCAACAATACAACCTGTAATCTTTCCTTCTTCGTTCATCTTTGTAAGTTCATCAGCTTCTACAGTACAAGGCATCTTTGGATTTACAACTTCAACAGCTGCAAGTGGAGCTACCTTTGGACATTCAATACCACAAGCATGTGCAATTTCAACTGTATTCTTAATAATCTGAGCCTTTGTATCAAGGTCAGGATAAGGAACAAAAGCAACGTCTGATAAGAATAAAAGACGATCAATACCTTCTATTTCAAAAACGCAAACGTGTGATAATGTTTTGTCAGTTCTAAGACCAACTTCTTTATCTAAAACACTCTTTAAGAATGATTTTGTATCAATAAGACCTTTCATATACATATCAGCCTTGCCGTCATGAACTAACTTAACAGCAGTTCTTGCAGCTTCAATAGGATCAACAACATTAATAATTTCGAATTCGTTAATATTCATTTTTAAAACATCAGCGATTGTTCTAATCTTAGCTTCATCACCAACTAAAATAGCATCAGCTATATGTCTTTCCTTTGCTGCCTTAACAGCTTCTAATACTGCATCGTCCTGAGCACAGGCAACAGCAACCTTCTTCATAGGACATTCAGCTACCTGTGCAAGTAAATCTTTAAAACTTTTACTCATTTTGTACACCTCATAGAAATTTATTTGATTATATATTTTTAATAGGAAATAATCCTAAAAATAACTAATTTAAATACTAGCACGTCAGTGTGGATAGGTCAAGAATAATCGTTGATTGTGCCCTTAAATGCATACCTTTATTGTCTTTTGGCAAAATATAACTTATACTTAATATTTAGGCAAAAACATACAAATAACTAATAATAAAAATGATTACATTGAGTAGCAAGTGAGTTATGAGAGATTTATAAAGTATTTGTGATTAGCATTTGGTACTTTTGGCAGTGTAATCATAAAACAGGAGAATTTTATGAAGATTTTAAGATTTCTAAAAAACTACAAAAAGGAATCGCTTCTGGCACCATTATTTAAAATGATGGAAGCAATTTTTGATTTGCTGGTTCCTTTAGTTGTAGCAAGAATTATTGATGATGGTATCAGAAGGGGAGATACAACCTATGTTTTGCAGATGGGGGGTGTGCTGTTATTGTTAGCAGCGTGCGGTTTGACTTTTTCACTTACGGCACAGTTTTTTGCGGCAAAAGCAGCAGCAGGATTTGGTAAAGAACTTAGACATTCACTGTTTGATCATATACAAAAATTGTCTTACACTCAGCTTGACAATCAGGGAACATCAACACTTATAACAAGAATGACATCTGATGTTAACCTTGTGCAGACTCAGGTTAATATGGCCATAAGATTATTACTTCGTTCACCGTTTATTGTTTTTGGCGCAATGATTATGGCATTCTTTGTAGATGGAAAGACGGCTATGGTTTTTGTTGTGGCTATTCCGGTTTTGTCAGTTATAGTTTATGGAATTATGCTTATTACAATTCCATTATATAAGAAAGTTCAGTCAAGACTTGACAAGGTTATGGGAAGTACAAGAGAGAATCTTGACGGTGTCCGAGTGATTAGAGCTTTTAATAAACAGGAACAGGAAGTTGCAAGATATAATGAGGAAAATGCAACACTTGAAAAGTTCCAGCTTTTTGCAGGAAGAATTTCAACATTAATGAACCCGGCAACTTATATTGTGATTAACGTTGCAACCATTGGAATTTTGTGGGTAGGTGGAGATAGAGTTAACACAGGAAGCCTTACACAGGGACAGGTCGTAGCCTTGGTTAACTATATGTCACAGATTCTTATTGAATTAATTAAGCTTGCAAACCTTATTATAAATCTTACAAAAGCTTTTGCAGCTTCAGGAAGAATACAGGATATTTTTGATATTGAGCCGGGAATGGCAGAAGGAAATACTGAATTAAATTTAGTTAATGACAATAATTTAAATGATGTAACTGGCAAATTAGCCGGCGAAAATGATTCAGATAATAAATTAAAAAATCCGGAAAACTACAACAAAGACATTGCAGTGGAATTTGAAAATGCTACTTTGAAATACGAGGGCGCAGGCGAAAGTTCAATAGAAAATGTTAATTTTAATGCAAAGACAGGTCAGACAATCGGTATTATAGGAGGTACCGGTTCAGGTAAGACTTCATTAATCAATATGATTCCAAGATTTTATGACCCTACAGAAGGAAAAGTTAAGATTTTTGGAATTGACGCAAAAGATTATAAGAGAAAAAATCTGGAAGATATTATTGGCGTTGTACCTCAAAAAGCATTATTGTTTAAAGGTACAATAAGAAGCAACTTGCTTTGGGGCAATGAAAATGCTACAGAGGAAGAATTAGTGGAAGCTTTGAAATTATCTCAGAGTTACGATTTTGTAAAAGAAAAAGATAAAGGAATTGATAGCGAAGTGGCGCAAAAGGGAAAAAATTTCTCAGGTGGGCAGAAACAACGTCTTACAATTGCAAGAGCGTTGGTTAAAAAGCCTAAGATTTTGATTCTTGATGACAGTTCATCAGCACTTGATTATGCAACTGATGCAAAACTAAGAAGTGACATAAAGACACTTAAAGATATAACTTTGTTTGTAGTTTCTCAGAGAACAGCGTCAATTATGGATGCAGACCAGATAGTGGTTCTTGATGATGGAAAAGTTGTAGGATTTGGAACTCACGATGAATTGCTTAAAGATTGTTCAGTATATCAGGAAATCTATCAATCACAGTTTAAAAAAGGAGGGCAGTCAAATGGAAAATAATATGACACAAAAACAGGCCCTTATGGAATTGTTAAAAAGAATAAAAAAATATTGGCATTTGTTAATAGGTTCATTATTGTTTGCCCTGGTTTATGTTGTTTTGTCACTTTATGTACCAAAACTAATTGGTTTAGGAACTGACAAAATAGTATCAAAAGGCAATGTTGACTTTCAGGGATTAGAGAAAATAGCAGTGCAGATAGCTGTAATCGCTGCAATTGCAGGAATTGCCCAGTGGATTATGGGACTGTTAAACAACAGAATCACATATCACGTGATTAAAGACATTCGTCAGGAAAGTTTTGAGAGGATACAGAAACTTCCTTTGGCTTACTTGGATACACATTCAACAGGTAGTCTTGTAAGTAGTATAATTGCGGACGTAGACCAGTTAGCAGACGGCTTACTTATGGGATTTTCAAACTTGTTTACAGGTGTTGTCACAATTGTTTTAACACTTGTTTTTATGTTACAGATTAACTGGAAAATTGCGTTGGTTGTTATTTGTATTACACCTGTATCGTTTTTTGTGGCGGGATTTATTGCAAAGCGTACGTATTCAATGTTTAGAAAACAGTCTGAAATAAGGGGCAGCCAGACAGCGTTTATTGATGAAATGATAAGCGGTCAGAAAGTTGTTAAGGCTTTTGGACAGGAAGAAAAAGCCGTTCAGGATTTTGATGAAATCAACGATGAATTGGCAAAATATTATTTGAAGGGAACTTTCTTTTCATCAATAACCAATCCAAGTACAAGATTTGTCAACAATATAGTTTACGCCGGAGTTGCAATAAGTGGCGGTCTTGTGGCAATTATGACAGGAGGAATTACTGTAGGTGGACTTGCAACAATCTTAAGTTATGCCAACCAGTACACAAAGCCTTTTAACGAGATTTCAGGTGTTGTTACGGAACTTCAAAATGCCATTGCCTGTGGTGCAAAAATCTTTTCGCTTATTAATCAGGAAAAAGAGATTGATGTGGAAGAAAGTGAAAATCAGCTCCAGAATATTGAGGTAGGTAGAGTTGACATTAATGATGTTGATTTTTCTTATGTGCCGGATAGAAAATTAATCGAAAACTTAAATCTACACGTAAAGCCTGGTCAGAGAATTGCAATTGTTGGACCGACAGGTTGTGGAAAAACTACAATCATAAATCTTTTGATGAGGTTTTATGATGTGGACAAAGGTTCAATTACAATAGATGGAAAAGATATACGAGACATATCAAGAAAGAATTTAAGAAGCTCTTATGGAATGGTTCTTCAGGAAACATGGCTTAGAAATACTACGGTAAGAGAAAACATCGCTTTTGGAAAGCCTGATGCAACTGATGAAGAAATAGAAAATGCAGCAAAAGCAAGCTATGCACATAACCTTATTAAGCGTTTGCCAAAGGGATATGATACAGTAATAGGTGAAGACGGAGGCAGTCTTTCACAGGGACAGAAACAGTTATTGTGTATAGCCCGTGTAATGTTATGTCTGCCACCAATGCTAATACTTGACGAAGCCACATCTTCAATTGACACAAGAACAGAAGTAAAGATTCAGGACGCATTTTCAAAAATGATGGAAGGCAGAACTACATTTATTGTAGCCCATAGACTTTCAACAATAAAAGAAGCAGACGTAATTCTTGTAATGAAGGATGGAAAAATAATCGAGCAGGGAAATCACGAAGAACTGCTTGAAAAGAGAGGGTTTTACTATAAACTTTATAATAGCTAAAAAGAGATGATTAACCAAGAAGTAAGTGTTTATACACTTAAATAAAAATAAATGAAGAAGCATGGATAATCAAATAAATAATATTTCAGTGTAAAAATGGAGCTTTTATACTCCATTTTTATACTGTTTTAAATTTACACTCTCACGCCATACAAAATATCCAAACACCATCACTATTATCACTCCGCTTATTCCTGCGGAAAAAATACAAAAAACTAATCCCTTGCAATCAGCAAAACTAAATATGTATGAAACTAATTTTCCCATTATAAGACCAATTGCAATCCAAAGTGTAGGCTTTATAATATTGTCAATTGCCGAAAAGTTAAAATCCACATATTTGTGAATATAAAAACTATGTAACAAAGTCACAACAAGATTACTTATAAGCAAGCCAATCAGATACCCTTCTACCCCAAAAACAGGAACTCCGAACCATAGTGAGGCAAGTCGTATTACAACCCCAACAACATTGTGAATAAAGGCAGCATTAGTAAGCCCCAGCCCGTGTAAGATGGAGCCAAGTGTAATGGAAAGATAGAGAAAAGGGCAAAGCCAGGCAAGAATCATTATGTATTCGCCGGCAAGAGGCTGCCTGAAAATATTTGTTCCAATAAAATCGCCATAAAAAAGAAAAACACCAACACAGAAAATCCCCGTAATCATAGAAAACCAAATAGAATATTCTGTTGTTTTTTTTATGCCTGAAACGTCGTTTCCGGAATTTGCACCTGCTATGGTGGGAAGCAACATAGTGGAAACGGAAGTGTTTATGGCAGAAGGAAAAGTAACCACCGGAAGGGCCATTCCGGTTAAAATTCCATAAATACTTAAAGAATCGGATAGGGATAACCCGCTTTTTAAAAGTACAGTTGGAAAAATAACAGCTTCCAAAGTCTGTAAAAAAGTAAGCATTATTTTGTTCAAAGTCAAAACATAAGAAACAGAAAACATTTTCTTCATTACGGAAAATATTTCAGATATCTTAAAAGCAAAAAAACGTTCACCAAATATTGCAATCAAACAAAAAATAACCCCGCACAATTCAGAAATAACCATGGAATAAACTGCAATTACAGGAGTAATGGAAATACCTTTTTCAACCCATACAAGCCATAAAATAAAAAGTGAAATAACTTTTGCAATCTGCTCAACAACACCTGACCAGGCTGGAACAAAAGTTTTTTTGAAACCTAAATAATAACCCGTTATGCAGGCGTGAAAAGTGGCAAGTGGAATAGTGAAAGAGGCGTATTTCAACAGCTCAGTACAACTTTTGTTTTTTATAATAAATAAAGAAACAGGCTCAGCGAAAAAATACAAAACTCCCAAGGTAATAAAAGAAAGACTAAGTGACATAATAATACTGCTGATAAGCACAAGAAAACATTCCTTTCTACTTTTGCTTTCAGCAACAAAGCGTGAAACAGCAATTTGGATTCCACCGCAACTTAGGGCAATGCAAAAAACAAGTACAGGAAAAATTAATTGAAAAACTCCCATACCTTTAGCACCTATTAGGTTAGAAAGGAATATTCTATATAAGAAACCTATTATTCTGCTTAAAAGACTAGCTATGGTGAGAATAATAGTGCCTTTAATAATTGGATTTTTGTTAAGCATAGTGTACTGCCTGAAACGCATTTATATAAAATATTCAAAAAAACAGGAATTATGCAAAAACAATAATTATAACAACATAAAAGGGCAGACAATCAATTGTTTAGAAAAAACTAAAATTTGAACATAAAACGAAAAATGGGAGAATAATATGATTTATTTAGATAACGCAGCTACCACAAAAATATGTGAAAAAGCTGTTAAAGCAATGGAACCTTATTTAAAAGAAGAATATGGCAATCCGTCAGGAATTTATTCCATAGGAAGAAAGACAAGGGAGCAGGTTGAAAAGGTAAGATGGACAATTGCAAAATCGTTAAACTGCAAACCTGAAAATATTTTTTTTACTTCAGGGGGAACAGAGTCGGACAATTGGGTTTTGGACAACGGCGCATATTTAGGTAATCACATTATAACGTCAAAAATAGAGCATCATGCTATTTTAAATAAATGCAAACAGCTTGAAAATGAAGGAATAAAAGTCACATATGTAGACGTTGACAAAAACGGTTTTGTGGATATGGAGCAAATTAAAACTGATTACAAAGACGGATTTGAAAATCCTGTGAGAACTTCACTAGTTTCGATTATGTTAGCAAACAATGAAATCGGAACAATTGAGCCGATTAGAAATATAGCAATGGTGGCACATAGGAAGGGAGTTTTGTTTCATACTGATGCAGTTCAGGCTTTTGGACACATACCTATAGACGTAAATTACCTTGGGGTAGATATGCTTAGTGCCAGCAGTCACAAATTTAACGGACCTAAAGGCGTAGGTTTTCTTTACGTGAGAAACCCAAAGGAAATGATGCCCTTGATTTATGGCGGTGGTCAGGAAAAGGGCAAAAGAGGTGGAACGGAAAATGTGGCCGGAATAATAGGAATGGGGGCAGCAGTTGAGGATTCTATGAGAAATATGAGTGCCCGCTACAATAAAGAGAAAAATCTAAGAGATTATATGGTAAAAAGAATACTTGGAGAAATTCCAAACGTAAGTCTAAACGGTCATTACGCAAACAGACTTCCGGGCAACGCAAGTTTTACTTTTGATGGCATAAATGGAACATCTCTGGTAGTAATAATGGATGAAGAAGGAGTGTGTATTTCTGCCGGCTCAGCCTGTGCTGCATCAGCAGAAAAGCCGTCCCACGTAATAAGCGCCCTTGGAATACCAAAAGAAAAAGCCTATGGAACAATTCGAATAACCATAGGCCATGAAAATACAAGAAAAGAAATCGATTACACCGTTGAAAAATTAAAAGCCGGTGTGAAAGAACTAAGAGCAAAAAGCTGAAAATTAAGTTGAAAAATCATGTAAAAATCAAATTTATTTTTTGCAGATAAAATTAAGAATCAAATTTAAATTTGTTAATAAAATCAAGTCAAAATAGAATATTAAGTTATTGCAATTTAAATAGTAAAAACTTTTAATTTATATTTTTCAACGATTTTTTCAACCAAATCAAAACCGGAACCAACAAATTGGGCTTTGTGAGCATCGGAACCTACGGTAACATAAAGCCCACCAAGTTCCTTGTATCTTCTAATTATATCCGTGTGTGGATTTGGAAAATCAAATCCTTTAGAAAAGTTTGAAGTGTTAATTTCCAACTTAATGTCATTTTCAATAATCATTTTCAAAATCTCATCTATAACATCAATGTAATCAGCCACACTGTAATTATTATCCTTGTTAGGACTGTAGCGGACAATGTAATCCAAATGCCCGAGAGTGTTGACAGTGCGGGGAGTGGTGCAAGTGTTTCTTCCTATAAAAAAATTCAAGGAATCCAACAAAGTTTTAAAATAAAGTTCAAAACAGTCACGGTCATTTTTTCCTTCCCAAAACTCTGCATAATAAGGATCCATTTGGTCAACAATATGACAGGAGCCAATAACAAAATCAAAATCGTAGGAATCAAGAAGCTTATGGCACAAAGAAAAATTGTCAGAAGTAAGCCCCAGCTCAACACCTTTTAAAATATTGATTTTGGAAGAATATTCATTCCTTAAAGAATTCAAAGCTTCAAAATATTTGGGAAAATCAATATAAGGCGATTCCCCCTCAATTGGCCAATTAAAGTCCTGATGGTCAGTAAAACAAATCTGTTTCATGCCAAGAGCAATGGCTTTCTCAACAATAGCCCTAGGAGATTCCTCAGAATCAAAAGAAAAACTGCTGTGTACATGGTAATCTGAAAACATAGTAAAGTCCTTTCTGTGTATGAATATAAGTTGATAATGTGCCTGAGCTAGTTAAATATTAGCATAAATTAGATAATTACGGTAGTCACAGAAAAAAGAAGTTGGTAATCCGTAATTCCATAAAATCGTATCAATTTTGCTAATTTGACAAAAATTTAACAAAAAACCAAAAAATAAGCAAAAACAACTTGATATTTGCAAACTTATTATGTAAAATAAGCATAGGTTAATGAAAATTAACAATAGCAAAAAAACTTATTATAGGAGGACAATTAAATGTCAGTAAAAGTTGCAATTAACGGTTTCGGACGTATTGGACGTCTTGCATTCAGACAGATGTTCGGAGCAGAAGGCTATGAAGTAGTAGCTATTAACGATTTAACAAGCCCAAAGATGTTAGCTCACTTATTAAAGTATGATTCATCACAGGGTAAATATGAAAAGGCTGATACAGTTTCAGCTACAGATGATTCAATCATCGTTGATGGAAAAGAAATCAAAATCTATGCAGAAGCTGATGCTTCAAAATGTCCTTGGGGCGAATTAAACGTAGACGTTGTATTAGAATGTACAGGTTTCTATACATCAAAGGCTAAAGCACAGGCTCATATCGATGCTGGTGCTCGTAAGGTTGTTATCTCAGCTCCAGCTGGAAACGATCTTCCAACAATCGTTTACAATACAAACCACAATACACTTAAGCCAGAAGATACAATCATTTCTGCAGCTTCATGTACAACAAACTGTTTAGCACCTATGGCTGATGCTCTTAACAAATACGCTCCAATCCAGAGTGGTATCATGTTAACAATTCATGCTTACACAGGTGACCAGATGACTCTTGATGGACCACAGAGAAAAGGTGATTTAAGAAGATCAAGAGCTGCAGCAGTTAATATCGTTCCTAACTCAACAGGTGCTGCAAAAGCTATTGGATTAGTTATTCCAGAATTAAACGGAAAATTAATCGGTTCTGCACAGAGAGTTCCTGTTCCAACAGGTTCAACAACAGTTCTTACAGCTGTAGTTAAAGGAAAAGATATCACAGTTGAAGGTATCAACGCAGCTATGAAGGCAGCTTCAAACGAATCATACGGATACAACGAAGATGAAATCGTATCAAGCGATATCGTAGGAATGAGATATGGTTCATTATTTGATGCTACACAGACAATGGTATCAAAGGTTGATGAAGATACTTATGAAGTACAGGTTGTTTCATGGTATGATAACGAAAACTCATACACAAGCCAGATGGTTAGAACAATCAAATACTTCTCAGAATTAGCTTAATTTCTGATATTTATTATTAGATCCAAAAAGGGTCCGGCTGATTGGGCCGGACCTTTTCTTTTAGAGTGGCAAATTATCTTAGAATGAATAATGGGTAAAACTTTGTAAGAAGTGAGAGCTTATAATTGAGATTACAAACAGCCACAGAATAAAACGGATAAATCTAAAAAGATTAAATCAATGAAAGGAGCAAATTTATGCTTAACAAAAAATCAGTAGATGATATTAACGTTAAAGGCAAGAGAGTTTTAGTTCGTTGCGATTTTAACGTACCTTTAAAAGAAGGAGTTATCACAGACGAAAACCGTCTTGTTGCAGCTCTTCCAACAATCAAAAAATTAATCGGAGATGGTGGAAAAGTTATTCTTTGCTCACATCTTGGAAAACCAAAGGGAGAACCAAAGCCTGAATTATCACTTGCACCAGTTGCTAAGAGACTTACTGAATTATTAGGTCAGGAAGTTAAGTTTGCTGCTGATCCTGAAGTAGTAGGACCAAACGCAAAGGCTGCTGTAGAAGCAATGAATGATGGAGATGTAGTTCTTCTTGAAAATACACGTTACCGTGCAGAAGAAACAAAGAACGGCGAAGCATTCAGCAAAGAATTAGCTTCACTTTGTGATGTATTTGTAAACGATGCATTCGGTACAGCTCATAGAGCACACTGCTCAAACGTTGGTGTGACAAAATATGTTGACACAGCAGTAGTTGGATACTTAATGCAGAAAGAAATCGATTTCCTTGGAAATGCAGTAAACAATCCGGTAAGACCATTCGTAGCTATCCTTGGTGGTGCTAAGGTTGCTGATAAGCTTAATGTAATCAACAACTTACTTGAAAAGTGCGATACACTTATCATTGGTGGTGGTATGGCATATACATTCATCAAAGCTCAGGGTGGAAAAGTTGGTATTTCATTAGTAGATGATTCTAAGTTAGATTACTGTCTTGATATGATGAAGAAAGCAGAAGAATTAGGAAAGAAATTATTACTTCCTATCGATACAGTAGCTGCTGACGGATTCCCAAATCCTATCGATGCTGAAATCGAAACAATGATCGTTCCAACAAACGCAATTCCTGATGACAAAGAAGGACTTGATATTGGACCTAAGACTCGTGAGTTATTCGCTGATGCAGTTAAGAACGCTAAGACAGTAGTATGGAACGGACCTATGGGCGTTTCAGAAAACCCTTGCCTTGCAGCAGGTACTATTGCAGTAGCTAAAGCTTTAGCTGATACAGATGCTACAACAATCATCGGTGGTGGTGATTCAGCAGCAGCTGTAAACAACCTTGGTTTCGGTGATAAGATGACACACATCTCAACAGGTGGTGGAGCTTCACTTGAATTCCTTGAAGGAAAAGATTTACCAGGTGTAGTAGCAGCTAACGACAAGTAGAGTTAAGGCAAATGAGTCCATTTACACAAAAACAAATCAAGAACAATGAATGTTCGCATTCATTGTTCTTAGATTGATTTTTGTGAAGTTGGCGAATGCCAGCGTGCTTATTGAAGCAGAGCATCAATAAGATAAGGACATTAAATATAGAGGAGACATTAACATGAGAAAGAAAATTATCGCAGGCAACTGGAAAATGAATAAAACTCCTAGCGAAGCAGTTGCTTTAATTAATGAATTAAAACCATTAGTACAGAATGAAGATGTTGACGTAGTATTCTGCGTACCAGCTATTAGCATTGTTCCAGCTATGGAAGCAGCTAAAGGCACAAACATCAATATTGGTGCTGAAAATATGTACTTTGAAGAAAGTGGTGCATATACAGGAGAAATTGCTCCTAACATGTTAACAGATGTTGGAGTAAAATACGTTATCATCGGACATTCAGAAAGAAGAGAATACTTTGCTGAAACAGATGCAACAGTAAATAAGAAAGTATTAAAAGCTTTCGAACATGGTATTACACCAATCATCTGCTGTGGTGAAACTCTTGAACAGAGAGAACAGGGTATTGCAGTAGACTTTATCCGTCAGCAGATTAAGATTGCATTCTTAAATGTAACAGCAGATCAGGCTAAGAAGGCAGTTATCGCTTATGAACCAATTTGGGCTATTGGAACAGGTAAGACAGCTACATCTGATCAGGCAGAAGAAATCTGTGCAGCTATCAGAGAATGCATCAAAGAAGTATATGATGAAGCTACAGCTGAAGCAATTAGAATTCAGTACGGCGGATCAATGAATGCCGGAAATGCAGCAGAATTACTTGCTAAACCTGACATTGATGGTGGTTTAGTAGGTGGCGCAAGCTTAAAACCAGATTTTGGCAAGATTGTTAACTATAATAAATAAGTATATATATGAGACGGAATGCCACTAGTTGGCATTCTGTCTTGTTTAATGAAGGGTAAAAAATGAAACTAAAAAACAAAATAATAAAAACAGCAGTTATGGTAGTTGCTGTGTGTGGAATAACTTTTGCATTTCAAACTAATACATATGCAAAGAAGAATTTTAAAGTTACCCCATCAAAAGTAGAAAAACAGTCAAAAAAGAGCTTTAGAACAATAACAACAAAATATACAAAACATTATCTTGGATTAAATGCATTTTTAGATAAGATGGAAAAAGCAGGTGGGGGAACCCTTACAATAAAGAAGGGAACATATTATATATCAAATGCCATTTATGTGCCATCCAATACAAAAGTAGTGTTTGAGAATGGTGTAGTGTTTAAAAAAATAAACAAAACAGGAACAAACTACAAGGCATCAGGATCAATGTGGCAGATTTGTCCAAGAAGTAAGAGCAAAAAAAAGAATAGTATAGGGAAATATAAAGGTGCAAAGAATGTTACATTCAAGGCCAAAGGCAAGGTAACATTCGATATGGACAACATTGCAGGAATTACAATTGTTGCCGCACATAATCAGAATATTGATATTTCAGGAATAACATTTAAGAACCAGAATGGAAATCATTATGTCGAAGTTAATGGTTCAAAAGATGTTAATATACATGATTGTTATTTTGGAAAGTCTAAAAAGAGTACTAGAGAAAAGTACTATATGAAAGAAGCAATTAATATTGACTTGGCAGACAAGGCAACTCATGGATTGCCACTTGATTGGGTCAAGAAAGATAAAACACCATGCTATAATGTTACAGTTGAAAATAATATTTTTGACAGTACAACAAGAGGTGTTGGAACACATAAGTATTCACAAAACAGCAAAGGTGAAAATATCTATCATCAGAATATAACAATAAGAAATAATGAATTTAAGAATATTCATGATAATGGAGTTTTTGTTTTAAACTGGAAGAATACAAAGATTGAAAATAACAAGTTCACCAATATTGGTAATTCATCAAAGAAGAGCTATAGCTCAGGTGCACATGCCATTTCAGGAGGTGGCATTGAAGAAATTAATATTACAGGAAATACTTTTACAAAGATTAAGAGAAATCCTGTATATTTCTGTATCCAGCAGAATGTAGGTGGCGGAAGTAACTACAAAAAAGTTGGAATGAAAATAACAAAGGAAGAAACAAAGGCAATGCTTGATAATAAAGTTTCTGATTGCGGTTATGATATGAATAGCATATTCCATGGATATGATATTTTGTATTTTAAGGGGTCAGGAGAAAGATCAAGATCTAATGCCGTTGGAGTAAACATAAATAAGCAAATAATCTCTTATGGATTATAAATATATTAAAAAGGAGATAAGACAATGAGCAAGAAACCTACAGTATTATTAATATTAGATGGTTATGGTTTGAATGACAAAAAAGAAGGCAACGCAGTAGCATTAGCTAACACACCTGTTATGGATAAACTTATGGCTGAATATCCATTTGTAAAAGGACAGGCTAGTGGCATGGCAGTAGGACTTCCTGAAGGACAGATGGGTAACTCAGAAGTTGGACATCTTAACATGGGTGCAGGAAGAATTGTATATCAGGAATTAACAAGAATTACAAAAGAAATAGAAGATGGAACATTCTTTGAAAATGAAGAATTAGTAAAAGCAATGGAAAATGCAAAGAAGAATAACAGTGCTCTTCATATTTTCGGACTTTTATCAGACGGTGGTGTTCACAGCCATATTACACATATGTATGGAACACTTGAAATGGCTAAGAAATTTGGCCTCGAAAAAGTTTATGTACATGCATTCTTAGATGGTAGAGATACACCTCCTGCATCAGCAGCAGAATATATGCAGCAGATGGTAGACAAGATGGCTGAAATCGGTGTTGGTGAAGTTGCTACAATTTCAGGTCGTTATTATGCAATGGACAGAGATAACAACTGGGATAGAGAAGAAAAAGCATATGTAGCAATGACAAAGGGTGAAGGTGTTGAAGAAACAGATCCTGTTCAGGCTATTAAGAATTCATATGCTAAAGACGTTACAGATGAATTCGTTCTTCCTACAGTAATTAAGAAAGATGGACAGGCTGTAGCTACAATTACAGACGGTGACTCAGTAGTATTCTGTAACTTTAGACCTGACCGTGCCCGTCAGATTACAAGAGCTTTCTGTGCAGATGATTTTGACGGTTTTGCAAGAGAAAAGAAATTAGACCTTACATTCGTATGCTTTACAGAATATGATGTAACAATTCCTAACAAATTAATTGCATTCAAGAAAGTAGAAGTTAAAAATACATTTGGTGAATACCTTGCAGCTCACAATATGAAGCAGGCAAGAATTGCTGAAACAGAAAAATACGCACACGTAACATTCTTCTTTAACGGTGGTGTTGAAGAACCAAACGAAGGCGAAGACAGAATCCTTGTTCCTTCACCTAAGGAAGTTGCAACATATGATCAGAAGCCTGAAATGAGCGCACCAAAGGTATGCGAAAAGATGGTAGAAGCCATCAAATCAGGAAAATACGATGTAATCATTACAAACTTCGCTAACCCTGATATGGTTGGCCATACAGGAATCATTGAAGCTGCAGTAAAAGCAGTAGAAACAATTGATGAATGTGTAGGCAAAGTAGTAGATGCAATCAAAGAAGTAGACGGACAGATGTTCATCTGTGCTGACCACGGAAACGCTGAACAGTTAATTGACTATGAAACAGGCGAACCATTTACAGCACATACAACAAACCCTGTACCATTTATTCTTGTAAACGCTGATCCATCATACAAATTAAGAGAAGGTGGAGTGTTAGCAGACATCGTTCCTACATTAATCGAATTAATGGGAATGGAACAGCCAAAAGAAATGACAGGAAAGTCATTAATTGAAAAATAGTGTGAGAATCATTAAATGATAAATAATAGAATTAGTACAATATATCAATTAAGTGATATATAGCCAACTAATAGTTTTTAGGAGATTAATAGAACAATTGATAATTGAAATTCTATAAATATGGTTATACAAAAGTCGCTATGCTAACGGAGACGGAAGCGTAGTGGCTTTTTGCTTATGTACAAATTTTGATGGCAGAGAACCCGAAAGTCAACTTGCAAAGGACATAGACAGGAAAGTGTTTGAAGCCAGAAACAATAAACAGTGGAGGCGAGAGTATATGTCATATCAGATGGAATTGGATAAGCAGTTTAGGAATGGTCGAGAGGAAGAGCGTAGAAATATAAACAAGTTAAACAAAGCATTATTATCAGAAAAGAAATATGAAGAGCTTGAAAAGTCGACAAGCGATGAAGAATATCAGAGAGAACTGATGAAGAAATACAAAATAATAGAGTAAAAACAAATTTAGATTATTAATAAAAATCTCCAAAATACGCATACTGATTAAAAAGTGTATTTTGGAGGTTTTTTATGTATAAGTATTTGAAAATTGTTGATATAAGAGGTCGCGAGGTTTTGGATTCAAGAGGCAATCCTACTGTTGAGGCACAGGTAACGGTAAAGGCAGACGGTAAGGCTGGGGAGCTTTTTACTGCAATAGCAGACGTGCCTTCAGGAGCGTCAACAGGAAAGTTTGAGGCGATGGAGCTACGCGATGGCGACAAGAGATACAACGGTGCCGGTGTGTCGCAGGCTGTGGAGAATATTAACAAGGAGATTTATCCTGCTTTGGAGGGAATGAATGGTCTGAATCAGAGAAAAATTGACAGCACAATGATTGCCATTGATGGAACCGAAAACAAAAAGAAGTTGGGAGCAAATGCTATTCTTGCAGTGTCCATGGCGAATATGAAAGCTTGCGCCAAGGCTTTGAAACTCCCAGAATATCAATACATTGGTGGAATTTGTGGAGAAAAAATGCCAATTCCAATGATGAATATCCTAAACGGCGGGGCGCATGCTTCTAACAATATTGACGTTCAGGAATTTATGATTCTTCCAGTGGGCGCGCAGTCTGTCAAGGAGGGCATTAGATGGTGTGCGGAAGTTTATACTTGCTTGAAAAAATTGTTAAAGAAAGATAATCTTTCAGTTGCCGTAGGGGATGAAGGCGGCTTTGCACCAAATCTTTCAGGCGAGGAAGAAGCACTTGACTTGATTATGGCTGCCATAATTGATGCAGGTTACAGACCGGGCAAGGATTTTATGATTTCCCTTGACGTGGCTGCTTCTGAGTGGAAGAGTGACAGGAAAGGTCATTATCGTATGCCAAAGAAAAATGTAGAAATGGACACAGATCAGCTTATTTCGTTGTGGGAAGATATCGTAACCAATTATCCAATTTTTTCAATAGAAGATCCACTGGATGAGGAAGATTGGGAAGGCTGGAAAAAAATAACCGCTGCCCTTGGCGACAAAATCCGATTAGTTGGAGATGATCTTTTTGTTACTAATGTGGCAAGGCTCAAAAAAGGAATTGATGAAAAGTGTGCTAACGCAATCCTTATAAAACCAAACCAAATCGGTAGTGTGATGGAGACAATTGAGGCAGTACGTATGGCACAAAGTCAGGGTTATATCGCCATAATGTCACACCGTTCTGGCGAAACGGAAGACACCACAATAGCCGACCTTGCCGTTGCCCTAAACACAGGCTATATCAAAACAGGAGCACCTTGCCGTGGTGAAAGAACTGCAAAATACAACCAGTTGATTAGAATAGAAGAAATGCTAACAATAAAATAACAGATAATTCCTTCTGATTTCGAAACGGAACTCTAATAATTTTACTTGATTTTACCATCTATATATGCTAGAATCATTATGTTTGAATGCGTTATAGGAGGTGGAGACTCATGACATTATTAAGAGTACTTACAGTAGTATTTGTATTAATATGCTTAGCAATAACAGTAGTAATCTTACTTCAGGAAGGAAAGCAGGCAGGATTAACTGGTGCAATCAGTGGTGCTGCTGACTCATATTGGGGAAAGAACAAAGGACGTTCTATGGAAGGAAAGCTTGAAAAAGCAACAAAGGTTTTCGTAGTATTATTCTTTGTAATCGCAATTGTACTTAATATGAAATTCTTAGGATATTAATTTGAAATAATAATTAGTCCATTAAAAGGTGTAGGTTTCTACACCTTTTTTCTATATAAACAAGAAAAACTATAAAAAATAGATACACAAGAGAAAAAAAGGATTATAATATCAATATAGAAACAAGACAAATTTAATAAAGTTATTAAAAGAAAAGAGCAAAGTTAATTTTTATTACAAGGTATGTGTCACACATACCATATAGGAGAATAATTATGAACGATATAATGGAGAAAAAGAAGAAGGTCATTCTCGAACTTATGAATGACAAGACATATATACCAATGAAGTTCAAGGAACTTGCAGTGGTTTTAAACATTACAAAAGAGAACAGGGACCAGTTAGAGGAAGTGCTTTCTGAGTTATTGGAAGAGAGAAAGATTTCAATAACCAAGAAGGGCAAGTATGTTATTACAAAGGAACATTATATAGAAGGCTACTTTATAAGTAATGATAGAGGTTTCGGCTTCGTTGAAGTTGAAGGACAGGATGAAGATTACTTTATTCCGGAGGATAAGGTTAACGGAGCTTTTCATCATGACATGGTTCTTATTCAGGTTGAGGATAGCCAGACAGGTAAGCGTAAGGAAGCAAGAGTTGTAAAGGTGCTTTCACACGAGATTCAGCAGGTTGTAGGATATTTTCAGAAGTCAAAGACTTTCGGATATGTGCTTCCTGATAATCAGAAGATTGCTCAGGACATTTATATTCCGGGAAAAGATACTATGGGAGCTGTTACAGGTCATAAGGTTGTAGTTCAGATTACTGATTATGGTACTAACGGCAGAAAGCCGGAAGGCAAGATTATAGAGATAATTGGTCACATTAATGATCCGGGAGTTGACATTATTTCTATTGTAAAGAACTATGATATACCAACAGAGTTTCCGGAAGAAGTAATGAAGCAGATTGAGAATATTCCTGATGAAGTTCCGGAAGAAGACAAGGTTGGAAGAAAGGACATTAGAGATTGGCAGACAGTTACAATTGACGGTGAGGATGCAAAGGATCTTGATGATGCAGTTACTTTAACTAAAGAAGATGGAATTTATACATTAGGTGTTCACATTGCCGATGTATCACATTATGTAACAGAGAATTCACCACTTGACAAAGAAGCAGTGAAACGTGGTACAAGTGTTTATCTTGTAGACAGGGTTATTCCAATGATTCCACACAAGCTTTCTAACGGAATCTGCTCATTGAATCATGATGTTGACAGACTTGCTTTAAGTTGCATTATGAAGATTAACGAAAAAGGTGAAATTATTGACCACGAGATAGTGGAATCACTTATTAATGTTAATGAAAGAATGACATATACAGCAGTTAAGGAGATTATTGTTGATAAAAATCCTGAAACAATGGAGCGTTACAAGGATTTGGTTCCAATGTTTGAATTAATGGCTGAATTGTCTGAAATTCTTAGAGAAAGAAGATACAAGAGAGGGGCAATTGATTTTGAATTCCCTGAATGCAAAATTAAATTAAATCAAGGTGGAAAGCCTATTTCGATTGAGCCTTATGACAGAAATAAGGCAACAAAGATTATTGAAGATTTTATGTTGGCGGCTAACGAAACAATAGCTGAAGATTTTTATTGGAGACAGCTTCCTTTCGTATACAGAAATCATGAAGAGCCTGATATGGAAAAAGTTTCACAGCTTACAACATTTATAAACAACTTTGGATATTCTGTAAAAATGTCAAAAGAGCAGATTCATCCAAAGGAACTTCAGAAATTATTAAAGAATATTGAAGGAACTCCTGAAGAGGCACTTATTAGTAGAATTACTCTTCGTTCAATGAAGCGTGCAGAATATACTCCTGAGTGCAAGGGACATTTTGGATTGGCAGCTAAGTATTATTGTCATTTTACTTCACCAATCAGAAGATATCCCGACCTTCAGATTCATAGAATAATTAAGGAAGCTTTAAATAATAAGCTTACAGACAAGCATATTTCTCACTTTAATCATATTTTGCCGGAGGTTACAAAGAACTGCTCAATTACTGAAAGAAGAGCAGATGATGCTGAGAGAGATACTGAAAAGTTAAAGAAGGCAGAGTATATGATGGGCTATATTGGCGAAGAATACGAAGGAGTAATTTCCGGGGTAACAAACTTTGGAATTTATGTTGAACTTCCTAATACAGTTGAAGGTCTTATTCATGTTTCAAATATGATGGATGATCATTATATTTATGATGAAAATACTTATTCAATGACAGGTGAGAGAACAAAGAAGACTTACAAGTTAGGTCAGAAAGTAAAGATTAGAGTAGAAGCGGCCGACAAGGTTGCAAGAACTATTGATTTTAGTTTGGCAGAATGATAGATTTTGCTTATCAAAAGAAAGAATTTTATTTTATAAGAATAATAGAGTTTATTTTATCATAATAAAGGAGATGTAATGGCAAAAGGTTCAGTTAGAGTTATAGCAAGTAATAAAAAAGCCAGACACGACTATTTTATAGAAGATACTTACGAAGCAGGGATTGTGCTTCACGGTACAGAAGTTAAGTCGCTTAGACAGGGACATTGTAGTATTAAAGAGTCTTTTGTAAGAATAGACAATGGCGAAGTTATTATTTATGGAATGCATATTAATCCTTATGAAAAAGGAAATATTTTTAATAAGGATCCATTAAGACCAAAGAAACTTATGCTTCATAAATATGAAATTAATAAATTAGTTGGAAAGCTTAACGAAAAGGGATTGACATTAGTACCTTTACAGGTTTATTTTAAAGGAAGCCTTGTAAAAGTTGAGATTGGCCTGGCACGAGGCAAGAAGTTATATGACAAGCGTCAGGATATTGCAAAGCGTGACATGAAGCGTGAAAATGAAAGAGAGTTTAAGCATATTCTTAAGGGGTAATAAGCAATTAAGAAGATGTTTGAAAGATATAACAGAATTTAATAGCATACTTAAATGATAAATACGGATATGTAATGGATTATGTATCAGACAGCAGGAAGGAGAATATGATGTATTCAGAGTCATTAGTTAAGTTAGGAAAGGTACGTTCAGAAATCAGAGAGATTTTTGAATATGGTAATAAGCGTAAGGCAGAAATAGGAGCAGAAAATGTATTTGATTTTAGTATAGGAAATCCAAGCGTTCCGGCTCCAAAGATTGTTGATGACACTATTAAGGATTTGGTTGACAATTTTGATTCAGTGGCACTTCACGGCTACACATCAGCACAGGGTGATGCTCATGTAAGACAGAGTGTTTCAGATTACATTAATGGTAGATTTGGAACTAAGCTTACAGCTAATCATATTTATATGACATGTGGTGCTGCATCATCACTTACTATAGTTTTAAATGCTATTATGTTACCGGGAGAAGAATGTATTGCATTTACACCTTACTTCCCTGAATATGGCGTTTTTATTGAAAGAACAGGTGCTAAGCTTGTTGCAGTTCAGTCAGAAAATAAGACTTTCCAGATTGATATGGAGAAATTTGAAGCTGCAATTAATGAAAAAACTAAAGCAGTTATTATTAATTCACCTAACAATCCTTCAGGTGTTGTTTACACAAAGGAAACAATTGAAAAAATGTGTGACCTTTTAAGAAAGAAAGAAAAAGAATACGGTCATAGCATTTTTGTTATTACAGATGAACCATATAGAGAATTGGTTTATGATGATATTGAAGTTCCATACATAATTAATTATTATCACAATACTTTTGTATGTTATTCATACAGCAAGGCTTTGTCACTTCCTGGTGAACGTATTGGTTATATTGCCGTTTCACCGGATATGGATGATGAAGAAGATGCTTATGCAGCAGTTTGTGGTGCAGGAAGAGCTTTAGGTTATGTTTGCGCTTCAAGTATGTATCAGAGAGTTATTGAAAAGTGTCTTGATGCTACATCAGATATTTCAATTTATAAGACTAATAGAGATCTTTTATATAACAGCTTAACAGGGATGGGTTACGAGTGTGTTTACCCTGATGGAGCTTTTTATTTGTTCGTTAAGGCAATGTGTGATGATTCACATGAATTCTGCGAAAAGGCTAAGGAACATGAATTATTATTAGTTCCTGCAGACAGTTTTGGTACACCGGGATATATTAGAGTATCTTATTGTGTACAGACTAAGCAGATTGAAGATGCTTTGCCTGCATTTAAAAAGTTAGCCGAAGAATACAAATAAGTTGTAAAACATTACAGGCTTCGATTTGGATTTTAAAGACTAATATTGTATTTACAAATTAGATTAATTATAAAGGTTGAAAGAATGTCTTGGATTTGCTTAAGATGAATTTCAACCTTTAGTTTTGCAAAAGAAAGGCAAAGGTAGTTAAAATGAGTGGACAGTATAGCTGTGAGTTTTGTAGTAACTATGTTTATGATGAAGAATATGAAGAGTACGCCTGTGTTGTAAGCATGGATGAAGATGACCTTGCAATGCTTATGCAGTTTAAAAAGGCAACATGTCCATATTTTTCATATGGTGACGAATATAAGCTTGCAAGAAAGCAGTAGAGGTGAACATGAATCAGCAGACTTATAGGAAAATAACAGATGGCATAAGGAGATTAGAAAATGGCGAGAAAATAGTTCAGTTTATTAATTCCATTGCCACAAAAATTGTATATATGGCGTATGTTGTTGGCATTATAATTCTTTTTGATGAGAAAAATAAAGGACTTGCAAGGTTTGTGGCTGTAACAGCCATAAGTTTTATTCTTGTAAGCATTGTCAGAAGATTTATTAACAGTGAGCGCCCATATACTATGTATGATTTTAAGCCTATTATAGAAAAGAATAAAAAAGGGGAGTCTATGCCTAGTAGACATGTTTTTTCTGCGTTTATCATAGGAATGGCTTTTCTTTACATAGGAGAGATTCCACTTGGAATAATTGTTTTTATTTGCGGTTTAATTATTGCAATTGTAAGAGTTATAAGCGGGGTTCATTTTCCTAAAGATGTTATTGTAGGTGCATTGGTAGGGATTCTGTGCGGTGTAGTAGGGTTCTTCACATTTTAGAATTGAGGGAGTGCAAAGCAGGTCTCAAATCGCACAATAAATGTTTAAAATGGGAGTTTAAGTATGGAAGCAAAATTTTTTGACGCAAAATTAGTTTTGCAGTATTTACATAAGAAGAGGTATTAAATTGGAAAAACAAAATAAATTTGTAAAGGACATGACTAAGGGAAATCCGATGCAACTGTTAATTCAGTTCTCCCTTCCCCTTTTAGTAGGAAATATATTTCAGCAGTTGTACAATATGGTGGATTCCATTATTGTAGGTAACTTTGTTGGGGCGAATGCGTTAGGCGCAATCGGTACAACTAATTCACTTAATTTTTTCTTTTTCTCATTGGTAGCAGGACTTTCAGTAGGTATTGGTATTATTGTTGCCCAGTATTTTGGTTTTGGCGATGAAGAAAAAGTTAAGGATGCAATCGGAAATTCAATTTGGATTATTACAATATGTTCTGTAATTATGGCAATTATTGGTTTTGTAACTGCAAGACCTATTCTTGTTTTGCTTGACACAGACCCGGTTATTCTTAATGATGCAGTGGCATACCTTAAGGTAGTATCAATTGGTATTGTGTGCGTAGGTTTTTATAATGGCGTGTCAGGTATACTTAGAGCATTGGGAGATTCAAAGACACCTTTGATTTTCCTTATTGTGGCAAGTGTTTTAAATGTTATATTGGACTTGATTTTTGTATTAAGCTTTGGCTGGGGCGTTGTTGGCGCAGGTGTGGCAACGGCTTTTTCACAGCTTATTTCAGCTTTGGCATGTATTATTTATGCATACAAGAGTAATACATATTTTAAATTAAAAAAGAAAAACATAAAATTAAATGGCAATATTATTAAGAAAAGTTGCAAATTAGGTATTCCGGTAGCTTTGCAAAACAGTTTGATTGCATTTTCATTAATTGTTTTACAGAAAGTTGTTAACGGATACGGAGCTACATTTACAACAGCATTTACAGTTGTTTCAAGAATTGAAACTTTGGTTCAGCAGCCTTTTATGTCTCTTGGTGCAGCAGTTTCAACATACACAGGGCAGAATATTGGTGCCGGGCTTAAAGACAGAGTTAGAAAAGGATTTAATTCTGCAACATTGGTAAGCTCAATTTTTGCGCTGGCAGTTGGTGTGGTTTTCTGGATTTTTGCACCGTCAATTGCGTCCATATTCGGTAAAGATGCAGATGTTATAAGAATTGGTGCAAACGGTTTAAGAATTACATGTTGTTTTTATATTTTCTTAGGACTTATTTATACAACAAGAAACGTGTTAAACGGTGCAGGAGATGCTATGTTTTCACTGTTTACGGGAATTGTTGAGTGTATAGGAAGGGTAGGTTTTGCTTATCCTATGACACTTATTCCTTTTATGGGAAAATACGGTGTGTTTTACGCTACAGGACTTACATGGTTCTTAAATGGTATGTTTAGCCTTATAAGATATAAACGTGGAAAATGGAAGAAAATTGACGTTATAAGCAAGGTTAAAGGATAATAATAAAGTCAGAAATTTTAAGCATAAGGTTTATAAAAAGTTAGAAGACCGGAGGTGAAAAAGATGTACGAAACAGAACAGGAAATTGAAAAAGTAATATTGGTAGCAGTTTGTTCTAATCCTAATCAGGACCCGGAGGAATCATTGGATGAATTGGAGGAACTTGTTAAAACAGCAGGTGCCACAGTTGTAGGTAGAATGATTCAGAATCTTGAGCATGCAAGTAGTGCAACTTATATTGGTTCAGGAAAAGTTGAAGAATTAAAGGATTTGATTTGGGAAACAGAGGCCACAGCTGTAGTTTGTGATGATGAATTAACTCCGGCACAGTATAAAAATCTGGAAGATGAATTAGATGTTAAGGTAATGGATAGAACTTTAATCATTCTTGATATTTTTGCAGGCAGGGCAAAGACGGCAGAAGGTAAGATTCAGGTAGAGCTTGCCCAGCTTCGTTACCGCTCCACAAGACTTATTGGTATGAGAAATCTTTCACGTCAGGGTGGTGGTATCGGTACAAGAGGTCCCGGAGAAAAGAAGCTTGAAGTTGACAGACGATTAATCAGGGATAGAATTTCCCAGTTAAAATCTCAGGTGGAAGATTTAGAAAGCCATCGTCAGGTTACAAGAGCAAGAAGACAGGAAAATCCTGTGCCGGTCATAGCCATTGTAGGTTATACTAACGCAGGAAAATCTACATTACTTAACACTCTTACAGATGCAAGAGTGTTGGAAGAAGATAAGCTTTTTGCCACACTTGATCCGACAACAAGAAATTATAAATTACCTGACGGTCAGGAAGTTTTGCTTACAGACACAGTAGGTTTTATCAGAAAGTTGCCACATCATTTAATTGATGCTTTCAGAAGTACTTTGGAAGAAGCAAAATATTCAGACATTATAATTCACGTTGTAGACAGTTCTAACCCTGTAATGGATAAGAATGTTCAGGCTGTTTATGATACATTGAAGAATCTTGAAGTTAAAGACAAAATTATAATTACTGTATTTAACAAGATTGATAAGCTTGAAGAAAAACCTATAATGAAGGATTTTAATGCAGATTATACGGTGGAAACTGCAATCAAAAAGGGAATAGGCTTGGATGAATTAAATGAGATAATTGAAAAAGCATTAAAGTCAATGCGTATTCATATTGAAAAATTATTTCCTTACACAGATGCGGGAAAACCGATACTTATTAGAAAATACGGTCAGTTAATCAAAGAAGAATACAGAGAAGATGGTATTTGGGTGGAGGCTTATGTACCTTCAGAATTAATGGATAGATTATAGTAATAATTAAGTAAGAGAGTGGGAGTGCAGTGCGCTCCCATTATCCATATAATGGAGATTTTTGTCTTATCAATGTAAAATTTGTGTAAAATCTTAAAAAATTACAAATTAAAAACGATTTAATGCTGCTTGGAGGTCTTTGGATTCCTTGACTTTATATGGGAAAATTCTTATGTAGAGTTATTAAATAAGATATTGAAAGAGAGCAATTATATTGATGCAATATCTCTTTTGAATTTAAGGGAATATACCACGATGAAATAGGCGAAAATGTAGTAGTTACATGCAGTATAGGCGTGGTATTTGCAGACGAAGAAAGAGAAGAGGTAACACTGAAAGTTCTTACAAAAAGTGCGGATAAAGCAATGTATCAGGCAAAGAACTCCGGAAAGAACAGGTACAGTATAGTTAGGTATGGGGAAAAGTAGAAAATAGTAAAGAGATATTGTAAGAAGAATAGAAAAATGAAGCAGAAGGCTTTTCATTGGAAAAATCCAGTGGAGAGCCTTATTTTATGGAATGAAAAATAGAATAATTTACCACTTTACAAACATACGTTCGAGATATATAATTGCATTATCAAAAGAGTAATTATTTAGTTATGGTTTAATATTATGAAAAGAAAATATATTTGTATAGATTTAAAGTCTTTTTATGCTTCAGTAGAATGTGTTGAAAGAGGACTTGATCCTATGACTACAAGATTGGTTGTGGCTGATATTGGGAGAACAGAGAAGACTATATGCCTTGCCATTACGCCGGCGATGAAGGCATTAGGGATTAAGAACAGATGTAGAATATTTGAAATTCCAAAGGGGATTGACTATATAGTGGCAATGCCAAGAATGCAGAAGTATATTGATTATGCTGCAGAGATATATGGAATATACCTTAAATATATCTCGAAGGATGATATTCATGTATATTCAATAGATGAAGTTTTTATGGATGTTACTGATTATTTAAACTTATATAATTTGACAGCCAGAGAATTAGGGCAGTTAATTATGAATGACATATATAATAGTCTGGGAATTAGAGCAACCTGTGGGATAGGCAGCAATCTTTATCTTGCAAAGATTGCCTTGGACATAACAGCTAAGCATTCTAAGAACTTTATTGGGGAATTAGATGAAGAAAGCTTTAAAAGCAAGTTGTGGAATTATAGACCATTGACGGATTTTTGGAGAATTGGCAGTGGCATAGCAAGAAGACTTGATTCTTATGGGATAATGACCATGGGTGATATTGCAAAGTGTCAGGAAGATTTTTTATATAATATTTTTGGTATAGATGCAGAATTGCTTATTGACCATGCATGGGGAAGAGAGAGTACAACAATAAAACAGATTAAGGCTTATAAGCCGGGGAGTAATAGTATTTCAAGTGGTCAGGTTTTGGCTTGTGATTATAATCATAAGGATGGTGAGATTATTATAAAGGAGATGGCTGATATGGTATGCCTTGAAATGGTGGAAAAGAACCTTATTACAAAATCATTGACGCTTCATGTAGGATATTCTAACAGATTAAACAGGAAGGCAGCCCACGGAACGGTAAGTCTTGATTTTGAAACGAACTCTGATTTGGTAATAATTCCGGCAGTAGTTGATTTGTACAATAGAATTGTGAATCCTAATTTTCCTATTAGAAGAGTTAATTTAACCTGCAACGGTGTTGTGCAGGAAGAGTGTAGGCAATATAGCTTTTTTGTGGATATAGGAGAACTTGAAAGAAATAACAAGATTCAAAAAGCAATGATAGAGATTAAAAACAAATATGGTAAGAATGCAATTGTAAAGGGAATGGATTTACAGGATAGGGCAACTACAATGGAAAGAAATGAGCAAATAGGAGGACATAGAGCAGGAAGGGAATAACAATGGCAGGAAGACCTAGAACTAAGATGAGCATAGAAAACAGAGCCAAGCAATTTATGCCTTTTGCAGCATTGAAAGGTTTGCCTGATGCTTTGGCGGCAAAGGAGAAAATAGTAGTTGAAAAAATTGAACTTTCCAGTGACATGGAAGAAGAATTGGACCGAAAAATGCACGGACTATGCAAAGGGATGATTGCTACAGTAGTTTATTTTGAAAATTATGAATACCTTAAGGTTACAGGGATGGTGGCAAAGATTGATATTGATAATAGAGTACTTCAGATAGTTGACCATAAGATTAGTTTTGAAAATATTTATACTTTAGATTATATTATAAGTTATGGTATTGAAAAATAGAGAGTACCTAGATACAAAGTATTGAAAGAATATATTTTTAATTAATAGGAAATGAATTTCACCGTGGGGCAGATATGCTTGGTTGGACATTGGAAGAATTAATAGAAAATACCATTGAGGCATTAAAGACATTTAGACCGTAAAGAGTTAAGAATATAAAACATAAAGAGTATAGAATATAAAAAATAAAAAAAGTATACTATAAGTATATGTGTATGTGGTCTTCATATTCACAGCATATACTTATAATATACTTAATAAAAAATTCTATTGAAAATATTTATGTTTTTTGAATCAAATTATATTTTAAATATTGTTGTTGCAATGTTAAAGTATACAATAATGGAACAAGTATCTACTAATGTTGTGATTAATGGTGAAGCCATTAATGCAGGATCAAGGCCTATCTTCTTAGCAAATAGTGGAAGAGTGCAGCCTATGATTTTTGAAAGAGTTACAGTTACTATTAATGACAGGGCAATTACTATTGCAAGTCCGGAATTGTGATATTCAATGAATATTCTAAGTCCGTTGGCTGTAGCAAGAACAATGCCTACAATAATAGATATCTGAAATTCCTTAAAAACTACACGGAAGAAGTCACCAAAATGTACTTCGTCCAAAGCAAGACCACGGATTATAAGTGTTGAGCTCTGTGAACCACAGTTTCCACCTGTATCCATAAGCATTGGAATAAAGGAAACAAGAAGTGGAATTGCAGCAAAAGCATTTTCATATTTTGTAATAATGCTACCTGTTATAATTGATGAAAACATAAGTACAAGTAGCCATGGGATTCTTCTTTTGGCGTGAGCAAACGAAGAAGTTTCAAAATATGTTTTCTCACTTGGAGCAACGGCAGCCATTTTTGTAATATCTTCTGTAGCTTCATCGATTACAACATCCATGGCATCGTCAACAGTAACTATGCCAACAAGTCTGTTGTCTGTGTCAAGAACAGGAAGTGCAAGAAGGTCATATTTTCTAAAAAGTCCAGCAACTTCTTCCTGGTCAGTGTGAGTTGAAACAGAGATAAGTTCAGTTTCCATAATGTCTTTTATGAGAGTATTGTCATCTGAAGTCATTAAGTCTTTTGCAGAAACAATACCAATGAGTTTGCGCTGCCATGTTACGTAGCAGGTATAGATGGTTTCTTTATGAATACCTGTTTCTTTAATATGGTTCATTGCTTTTGCAACAGTCCATTCAGGACTTAAATCAACATATTCAGTTGTCATAATGCTGCCGGCACTATCGTCAGGATAGTTAAGCAACTGATTAATAATGTTACGCTCGTTCTGTGGAGTAACATTTAATATACGTGTAACAAGGTTAGCAGGAAGTTCCTCTAACATATCAACCGTATCATCCATATAAAGGTTGTCTAACAGTTCACGTAATTCTTTTTCAGAAAAGATTTCCACAAGTGTAGACTGCATTGAGCTGTTCATATTAGAAAAAACTTCAGCAGCCTTATCTTTTGGAACAAGTCTGAAAACAATTGCTATTTCTTTGTCATCTAACTGTGAAAGCAGTGAGGCAATGTCTACTGCTTTCATTGTCATTAAATCTTCTTTTAATTCTTTGAAGCGACGTTCTGATAGAAGTCTGATAAATAATTCTTTTTTCATTTTCATAATACACATACCTCCGAATAATTAAATTTTTAAGCTTTATAAAACAATGGGCTCCAGAATTCATAACCTCACCACCTTTCGTTGATTAAAATCACTACTTTAAGAATATAGGAAACATTACAAATGCAATCTTTTTTACAAAATTCAAACAAAATAAAAATCCTCCAAAGCCTGAGCAATGAAGGATATAAATCACAAATAAAATCACCGTTCAAGCTTTAGCATCATAGGGCGTATATTAATTGCATTAGGTTATGCCTTAACGACACATCCTGCTAACCAACTAATTGTGTCTCCACAATCTCGCGGCAGCAATCTTAGGATTAAACCGAATCCCTATGGTAACCTCACCTACCGATAAAGTAGTTATATTTTCTTTTCGGACTCATAATACATTCAAAAAATAGAAAAGTCAACCCCTTTTTGATAAAAATGTGAGAAAAAATATAATGTGAAGAATAAAATTTTAATATGCAGAAAAGTGGAAGCCATGCGCAGAAATATTGTGGGCGGAGAGTAAGAAGAGTAGGTAATAGCCCTTGACAAAATTTAACAAAAACACTAAACTAACATATGAATTTAATATATTCATTCGCTAGGGGTGCCTGAAGGCTGAGAGATTTTATCAACCCTTATTACTTGATACGGTTAATACCGTCGTAAGGAAGCAATATGTTGGTTAATTATCCTCTGGCGATTTGCGTATAATCTAAGGAGGATTTTTTTATGGAAAAAACAAAAACATCTACAACGATAGTTGAGTGTGCAATTTTAATTGCTATGGCATTTGCATTAAGTTTTATCAAGATTATTGATATGCCTTATGGCGGCTCAGTTACAGCAGCAAGCATGGTGCCTATTATTGTTGCAGGATACAGACATGGTTTAAAATGGGGACTTTTAACAGGCTTTACATATAGTATTTTGCAGTTGTTAATGGGACTTGCCAACGTTTCATATGCTACATCATGGGTTGCAGCAGTTGCGATTATTTTGCTTGACTATGTTGGAGCTTTTACAGTTTTGGGACTTGTAGGAATTTTTAAGAAAAACAAGAATCAGACACCTGTTTTGGTAATCGGAGCAGCAGTTGTTTGTGTTTTAAGATACATCTGCCACGTAATTACAGGTTGTACTGTGTGGGCAGGAGTTTCAATTCCAACAGCAGACGGAATGGCATATTCATTAGTTTACAACGCAGCATATATGATACCTGAAACAGTAGTGACAGTATATGTGATTGCACTTATTTCAAATGCAGTGGATTTAAGAGTGGAAAAGCCGGTAACAAAGAAAAAATCAGAAAACGTTATGGCAATTTTAAATGGAGCATTGGTGTTCGGCATTGCAGTTTTAATTGACTTCTTATATTTGTTCCAGCAGATACAGACAGAAGAAGGCTTCGATATTACATTAATTGTTAATTCAAACTGGGGACTTGTAGCAATTATCACAGTAGTAGGCGTGGTAGTTGGAGCTATAGTATATTTCGGAACAAAAATTGTAAGTAGAAAAAAAGCAGTGGCTTAGAATTGAAGTGTAAAAGAACTAAAGCTGAAATGTAGAAGTACTAAATTATGAAAGAACTAAGATTGAAGTACAAGAGTATTGAATTATAAAAGAGCTAAAGTTGAAGTACAAGAGTATTGAATTATTAAAGAGCTAAAGTTGAAGTACAAGAATATTGAATTATTAAAGCGCTATAAATGGAGATTAAGAAAGGCTTGTTGGGTAAAACTGACAAGCTTTTTTTACAGGAAAATCTTATTGATAGAAGATATACAAATCCAATGGAGGTGTGAAAATGGAGAATTTCCTTAAAATAATAAGCTTTTAGGAAGAATTTTTTACAATTATACAAGCTTTTGTAGAAAGCGTTTAAGTAAAATTTCCACCATTATCACATTTTAATATTACAATATAGTATGTGATATAATATGAAACATAAATTAGATACTCGTACCCCAAAAAAAATGAAAAATGAAATGTCGGGGTACGTTTCTTGCAAACTTAAACTTTATGTTGCATAAAATAAGCAGGGGTTTGAAAATATGTACCCCAAAAAACAAGAAAAAGTGTATAGAGGGGTACAGTCATATATTACATATACAGTATGTTGTGAGAATGAACGCGTTAATTTGAAAAACGTACCCCGATAATTAAAGAAATTTATATTTTGGGGTACATCACCACAACATTTAAGAAAAAACAATAAAGTTGTGGTAATTAAAGAATAAACTCATAACTTGTGTGATAAGTGAAAACGAAAACAAACGAAAAAACACCACAACATTCAATAAAAATCAAAAAAAGTTGTGGTAAAATTATGAAAACACGTCGGAAATTCCAAAAGTGAAAACACCATGAATAATATAGACAATCATCCAGGGTGCTAAAATCAATCTTTTTAATAGTGATATACTTTTCTTTGCTTTATAAAGAATGTAGCTGTGAAGCATAGTGTAAGAAGTTCAGCCATTGCCACGGCAATCCATATGCCATTGATTCCAAAGATTGCAGGAAGTATAAGGATTGCTGCAATCTGGAAGATAAGTGTTCTAAGAAATGAAATGGTTGCTGAAATAAGTCCATTGCTTAGTGCAGTAAAGAAAGCTGAACCATAAATGTTAAAGCCGTTAATAAGGAATGTTACACAGTAAATTCTAAAGCCATGTCTTGTAAGCAGGAACAGGTCGTGGTCGTAACCTACAAAAATTGTTGCCAAAGGCGTTGAAATAACCTGAGCAAGAACAAACAGACCAACAGCCCAAATGCTTATAAGAGACAAACTCTTTTTTGACATGTTTTGTAATTCTTTATTATTTCCGGAACCGTAATTGTAGCTAATAATTGGCGCACTACCAATAGAATAGCCGATGAATATGGCAACAAAAATAAAACTTACATACATAATTGTTCCGTAAGCAGCAACGCCGTCTTCTCCTGTAAACTTCAAAAGCTGAATGTTATAAAGTGAGTTAACAACTGAGCTTGAAAGGTTTGTCATAAGTTCGGAAGAACCGTTGGTGCAAGTCTTAAGAAGAATTGCACCATTAAATTTGGTTCGACCAAGTTTAAGCAGACTTGAGTTTTCCCTTGAAAAATAAAATATAGGGAAAAGTCCGCCAATAAGCTCGCCACAAACAGTTGCAATTGCAGCTCCTGCAAGACCAAAGCCAAGTACGGCAATAAAAAGATAGTCAAGAACCATATTTGTTACGCCGGCAGACACAATAACTGCAAGTCCTAATTTGGGTTTTGTGGCAGTTACAAAAAAGCTTTGGAAAACATTTTGAAGCATAAAAGCTGTCAAAGAAATAAAAGTAATACGTCCGTAAAGAACACAGTTTTCCAACAATTCACCTTCAGCGCCCAAAAGAATGCTGACAGGACGAACCAAAAACATTCCTAAAATGGAAAGGATTAGTCCACCAATAATAGTTGTGTAAACAATTAATGAAAAATATTCGTTGGCTTTTTCAGGTTTTCCTTCACCAAGAGTTTTTGCAACAATGGCGCTGCCACCGGTTCCCATCATAAATCCCAAAGCGGTAAGCCCCATAATAAAAGGCATAATAAGATTGATTGAAGCAAAAGCTGTTTTTCCAACAAAGTTAGAAACAAAAAGTCCGTCAACAACGCTATAGATAGATGTAAAAATCATCATGACAATAGAAGGAAAAACAAACTTAAGCAGTTTTCCATAAGTAAAATGTTGTGCTAATTTAGTATCCATAAAATCTCCATTCGTAAATTAAAGTTCCTTAAATTTATTTTTCAATGCATTATTATACTTCTTGTAAAGTTCAAGCATTAAACGGCATTCTTCATCGGTCATACATAGAAATGCTTCGTTTTCTTTTTTTATAATAGGATAAATTTTTTCATCCAAAAGCTGCCTGCCCTTATCTGTAAGAAAAATCTGCATAACCCTGCCTTTTCCCGGCTTAAAAGTTAAGTAGTTAAGACTTGCCATTTTTTTTATGGAAGAATTAACAGTCTGCTTTGAAAGGCATGAATATTTGCAAATATCACTCTGGGAACAACCATCGCCTAGGTCAACAATAGAATACAAAATGTCAAAGGCGCTGTCTGAAAGCCCCATTTTCAGAGTGGCTTCGTGATAAATTTCATTAAACTCTTTGTATATGTGGTTAAACATAGAAAGAGCAGGACTCATTTTATTTTCAAAAGATTTATTCATAATAAAAATAAGCGATGAAAAACATCGCAACCTCCTAGTGTTTATAGTCTGAAATCATACTTAAAAGAGTATAGTCCTAAATCGGACATAAGTCAAACGATTTTAAGAAAAATAAAAACAAATTGCCTTTTTGTAATTAAATACATATAATATAAGTACAAAGGGGTATAGCTTGCACAAATAAATTAAGACTAAGGAATGAAAACATATTAAAGCAATATTTATCCCGTTAGGAACGTTAATATATGAACAAAGATTTTTTTTCAAAAGAGAGATTTAAATACATAATAATTTTGGCACTGTTCAATTATATTTTTCTTGGAACAGAATATTTATTTGATAACATTGTGGGAGACATAAAGCCACAGTCAGTTGTTACTGCGCAAAGCTACATTTTGGGTGCAAGTGTATTGGGCTTTTTATTTTTTGCCATTATAAAAAAATATATAAATAAAAAATTAAAATATGGCTTATTGTCAGCGTTTATCGTAGTGGAAACGTTGCTTTTTGCGCTTATGGAGTATAGTGAAAGTTATGGATTTGTGGTAATCACAGGTTCCGTGATGTTTGCATTATTTGGAGTAATGGGCAGCGCAGTTTATTATATTACATCGGTTTATTTAAAGAGTAACAGAAATGTTGCAAGCACAATAGGTTTGGCGTATGGTCTGGGAATAATGTTTCAGTTCGGTGACAATAATATTGTTGCTTCGAAAATTGCAAGATTGATAATTTTTGCGATTGTGCTTGTTGTATGGATTGCCATAATATTAAACTTATATTTAGAAGAAAATGCAGAATCCCAAAATGAAAAATCAAGAAAAGTGAAATATGAAAAGACAGAATCAAAAAATATTGAATGTAAAAACACAGCTTCAAAAAATGCAGAATATAAAAACAGCCGTATAACAGCAATTGTTCTTATAATTACAATAATGCTTATGGCATGTATTTTTTCAACCCTTGACAATATTGTCACATATTATCATTCAAAGGGAATAATGGATATTGGGCAGTATCCAAGACTGCTTTTGGCAATTAGCGGCGTTGTGGCAGGAGTTTTATTTGACTTAAAAGAAAGAAAACTAATGTGCCTAATAATGTATAGCGTAACGTTGCTATCAACAATATGTATGCTGGTAATAACAATGGGCGAGCCTTTTATAATCGGATTGGTTGTGTTTTATTTATCAGCAGGTTTCTTCTCTGTATTTTTCACTACAGCTTTTGTGAATTTATCATTTGAAATGAAAACCCCGGAACTTTGGGCAGGAATGGGAAGAGCGACCAACAACCTTTGCGCGGTATTAATGGGAACGGTATTTTTCTCATTATTTAATTCAACAAATATGCTTAGCAACAGCATTGTCATAATTATTTTGTTTGTTTTTGTAAGCATTTTTATGGCAATTTATTATGGAAAAAATTCGAAAAAAAGTTACGTTGCGGAAAGTTTGGAGAGCGATGACAACAAAATGGAAAATTTTGTACAGCAGTTTTCTTTGTCAAAAAGAGAGTGCGAGGTGCTTGAGACTTTGCTTAAGTCGGACAAAAATGTAAAAGAGATTGCGCAGGAACTTTACATTTCAAGAGCGGCTTTGTATAGGCACATATCAAATATGAATGAGAAGACTGACACAAAATCAAGAGAAGGTCTCATAAAATTCTATTATCAATGGGAAAAAAATAGGAAAAATTAACTTTGAGACATATGTAAACTTAAAATAAAAGCCTAAATATGGCACATTATTCATAGATTCTATTGGAAAAGTTTGAAAGGAGTAATCTATGAAGAAATTTTTAAGTTTATTGTTAAGTATTGGATTGGTTATAGGAATGGTTCCTATGAATGTAATGGCACAAAACGGACCGTGCCAGGATGAGTACCCACCGGCGTATATTGAATTTTTTGACGGTGAGAATGGAACTTATATTTATTCTACTTTTTCTCAGGATCAGATTGGAAAAATTGAAGGTGTAAGTTACGACAAGGCAAGCAACACTCTTACATTAGACAATGTAAAAAGAGACGAAAAGCTAATTACGAATGTAATGGGCGACGATTTCAAGATTCTTTTAAAAGGTGATAATTCCCTTAAGTCGATTATTGTCTGGGGTGATGGTTATGGTGGAAATCTTACAATAACAGGCGATGGCAAACTTACTCTTAATAGTGAAAAAACAGAGAACATGGCAATAACTATTCAGGCTGAATATACTGAAGGCAAGGTTAAAATAGAGAAAAATGTTCAGATGGAGATGTATGCCAAAGAAGGTTATCCTATTATTGAAATTGTAGGTGCGAACAATTCTGATAAAGACAAAGCAGTTGTAATTGATGGCAAGGTAACACAAAATTATGAAGTGGAACAACATATTACCGAAGTGACAAATAATGTGTATGTTGTGGCAAAGGATTCAACAGCCAGATGTTATTTTACTAAGTTTGAAAAAAACGGCAAATATTATGGTGGACGCAGCAAATTTGATGATAATTTTAAACTCACAGGCCGTTACGATATGTTTGAAATAATTGAAGATGAAGAGTTGGGCTATGTTGCAAGGCAAATTGAAGACCAAAGTAATATTGTGCCTGAAGAAAATGGCTACACAATTGTAATGAAGGGTGAGTATAACGAAGATAGTTTCACGGACACGCTGGAACTTGACAAATGGAAGTATTCATATGAAATTTATACTTATGATGGAAAAGAGTATGGTGTGTTGGAAATGACTGTTACTTCAAATGGTGTAACAAGACATTTTTTCACTGTAGTTAAATTTATTGATTTTGAAGATTATGGAAAAATAGCAATTCCAATTGAAGGATGGGAAGAATTGGACGCATTGCCTGAGGGTTTTGTAAGAAAAACATCTGATCCTTACAATCTTTATGGATATACAATAATGCAGCAGACATTAAATATAAATAGGGATAATAGTAACCCTGGCACAACAGAGCCTGGAACTACTGAACCGGGTGGAAACAATTCAGGGGTAACTAATCCTGGAACAAATAACTCTGGTGCAAATAACTCTGGTGCAAATAATTCAAGTACCATTAAGCCGGGCGCAGAAAATAATTTGGTTCCGGGCAAGGCTAAAGCACCTGCTGTAAAGAAAGCAAAAAAGAAGTCTGTAAAATTAGTTTGGAGCAAAATAAAAAATGCTAAAAAGTATCAGGTTCAGTATTCTTTAAACAAAAAGTTTAAGAAGGGCAAAAAATACGGAACAAAAACAGTAACAACAGCAAACATTAAAATTACAATTAAGAAATTGAATAAGAAGACATATTATGTTAGAATCCGTGGTATAAACGGAAAAAACATTGGAAAATGGTCTAAAGTAAAGAAAATTACAATGAAGAAATAATAATGAAAAATAACAATGAGTAATAAAACGTATTGGCAAAAAACAAAAGGTACTAAAAATTTTATGAAAATTGTTTGGAAAAGGCTGGAAGTTATGATTAGGTTTGCTACAGAAGAAGATGCAGAAGAGTTACTTAGAATTTATTCATATTATGTTGAAAATACGGCAATAACATTTGAGTATGATACGCCTGCGTTGGATGAATTTAAGTATCGTATTAGAACAATAAAGGCAATGTATCCATATTTGGTTTCAGAGGTTGACGGAAAAATAGTAGGCTACGCCTATGCCAACACATTTAAGGATAGGGCAGCCTATGATTGGGCAGTTGAAACAACAATCTATTTAGATAAGGATGCACGGGGAAAAGGCTATGGCAAGGAACTTTACGAAGCTTTGGAGAAAGTACTGAAAGCCCAGAACATAACAAATCTTTATGCCTGTATTGGGTATCCTGAAGTAGAAGACCAATATTTAACAAAGAATAGCGTTCAATACCATGAACATTTAGGCTATAGATTTATCGGCACATTCAAAAAATGTGGCTACAAATTTAACAGATGGTACGATATGGTATGGATGGAAAAAATGATAGGAGAGCATAGCAAGAACCAGAAAGAAGTGATTCTTTTTAGAGAGATAGAAAAGAATTATGAATTTTAACTGAATTTTGGTAAATTATGTTGTCTTTAAGAATAGTTATAGGATTACAAAAAATTGAAAACAGTTTAATTGGTGGAGAGGGTGATTCGAACCCTCTCCTTTTAATAAAATTAATAGCGTTACCTATTCCCCACATTCAATTACTATAACTTCACAACTATCTAATTTAAGTGAAACTTCATTAATTTCCTTTCTTCCAACATTTGAAAGAACAACTTTTTTAACAGGAAACTTCAATTCTATAGTTTTAGCATCTTTTCCAAAGTTTGCAGCTACAAGGATGCGCTGGTTGTCTGATACACGATAATAAGCCATTACATATTCAGTATCTTCATAGGCAGGTTCAAATACACCGTAAGTGAATACTTCTTTGTATTCAGGAGATTTACGTGTAGCCACTAACTTTCGGTAGTAATTTAAAACAGAGTCAGGGTCGTTTTCCTGATTTTGTACGTTAATGTCCTTATAGTTGGAATTAACTTTAAGCCAAGGAGTTCCTGTTGTAAAACCGGCATTATCAGAATCACTCCATTGTACAGGAGTTCTGGCATTGTCACGACTCATTTTGCTACATACAGCCAAAGCTTCTTTATCTGACAGACCGGCACTTATGGCGAGATTATACTGGTCAATTGTGTTAATGTCGTTATATTCTTTAACATCGTTCCAAACAGCATTCTGCATTCCGATTTCCTGTCCCTGATAAATAAAAGGGATTCCGCGAAGAAGTACGCTTACAGTTCCGAGCATCTTTGTTCCAAGAGGATTTCTTGCATATTCAGGCAAAAATCTTGAAACACCTCTAGGTTCATCATGGTTTTCAATAATATTAGCTTCAATACCACATTTTTGAACCTGAAGTTGTGAGTTTATAATGGTTTTACGCCAATCATTAAAATTAATATCAGGTGCATCGTACCAACCATGAGCACCGTTGCTAAGGGCATGGGCACTAAAGTCAAAAATAGTAGAGAAGTGTCCGTTTTCACCGATAAATTGTGAAAGCTCATCTTTATGCATATTGAAAACCTCAGCAACGGTAAAGGCATCGTACTTTTCAAAAGTATTTTTCTTAAGGTCTTCTAAGTATTCACCAACACCTTCAACATTTTCAACCATTCGCCAACAACCGGCAAGACCGTCTGCACCGTCAGGTTCAAGATTAGGAAAGTCTAAATCTTTTTTGATGTTAATAATTGCATCAATTCTAAAACCGGCCAAACCTTTTTCAAGCCACCAGTTAATCATATCGTAAAGTTTCTTGCGTAATGTAGGATTTTCCCAATTTAGATCAGGCTGTTCTTTGGCAAACATATGGAAATAATATTTGTCAGTTCCGGGAACCGGTTCCCAACAATTGCCACCAAAATAAGAACGGTAATTGCTAGGTGGATTGCCGTCTTTACCTTTTCTAAAATAGAAATAATCGGCGTATTCCCCATCAGGGTCAGCTAAAGCTTTTTGGAACCATTCGTGTTTATCTGAACAGTGATTAATAACCAAGTCCATAATAATATACATATTACGTTTTTTAGCTTCTGCCAGCAATTCGTCAAATTCTTCCATTGTACCAAATTCTTCAGCAATAGAATAATAGTCAGAAATATCATATCCCTGATCTACAAAAGGTGATTTGTAAATAGGAGAAAGCCAAATAATATCAACTCCTAAATCCTTTAAATAATCAAGCTTAGAAATAATACCTCTTAAATCTCCGATTCCATCTCCATTACTGTCTAGAAAACTTTTTGGATATATCTGATAAGGTACTTTGTCATGCCACCACTTTTTTTTCATTGCTTTTACCTCGTTATTGCCATATTAATTAAGGCAAACTCTTTCTTTTGTATTGATTATTTGATTACACGGATTATTCCATGCCTTGCAATCTTACAATTCTTTAATTATAGAATCATATTGGGAAATATTGCTTTGTGTATTATACTGCTATTATAAAATAAAAAAAACTATAATTCTTGCATAATTTTTACAAAGTATAACACAATACTGTTTTTAGAGGAGAGATTTATGATAATGTTTAAAAATTAATCTCTGGCATCTTTTCTATATTTACCCGGTGTAATTCCGTATTTCTTTTTGAAACACCTGTTAAAATAGGACAAATTATCAAAACCGGTATTTATTGCAATATTAATTATGTCATCAGAAGTTGTGGTAAGAAGTTTTGCTGCAACTTCGAGTCTGTAATCGTTAAGATATTGTACAAAACTCATCCCCATGGTTTCTTTAAAGAACTTCATAAAATATGATTTACTATAGAAGCAATGACCGGCAATTTCTTCAATGGAGATATTATCCTGAAAATGTTCAGCAACATAAGAAAGAATTGTTTTTATTTTTTCAAGAGATTTTTTGCTAATTGGTTTAATTTCATTTCGCCCACAATTGGATATCAGAAGGTAAAAAATCTGAAAAAGATAAGATTTAACAGCTAGCTGATATGCATAAGGACGTTTGTCACACAATTTATCTATTTCGTTAATTAAAGAATAGAGAGAGTCGTGAAAATCAAAGTTACTATTAATTACAGGATATATATTTAGATTTCCTGAAAGTAAAGGTTGAATAAACTTGTCATTGCACAAATCATAGCCTGAAGATTTAAGAAGACTTGATTTAAAAAGAATATTTTCATATTCCATAATACTATAATCTTTTTGGCTAATAGAATGAAGTTGTCCCGGAAAGACGAAAACAACATCACCGGCGTTAACAGTATACGTTACAAGATTAACATTAACTAACCCCTGTCCTTTTTTGATTACAATTAGTTCAACTTCGTTATGCCAGTGAAGATTAACTGATTTGAAATCTAGTGGAATAGAGCACAAATAAGTATTATAAGGAAAATCATTGGGCGTATGTTTTTTGTTTTCGTGGTAAATTTCGTATTGATTCTTCTCCATAAAGTACCTCACAAAATCAAAAAAGATAGTATTGTGCAAAAAAACAAAACTATAATGCAATATTTTTAATGATAACAATATTATAATATAGTCACAAATATAAAACCACATTTTTTTTGGAGGTATTAAAATGAATCTTTCGGAAATTATTAAATCAGAGTATAATAAGTCAATTTCAGAATGTACAAACGAGGAAATTTACAATGCTTTACTTACTTTGGTAAAAACAATGGCAGAAGGAAAACAGCATAAAAATTCAAAGAAGAAATTATACTATATTTCAGCAGAATTTTTAATAGGAAAGCTTTTGTCTAATAACCTTATTAATCTTGGAATTTATGATGACATAAAAGAAGAACTTGCAAAAAATGGCAAGGATTTATGTGAAATAGAAGAATTTGAAAAGGAGCCATCTCTTGGAAACGGAGGACTTGGAAGACTTGCAGCTTGCTTTCTAGATTCTATTGCAACATTAGGACTTAATGGTGACGGAGTAGGATTAAACTATCATTTCGGATTATTCAGACAGGTATTTAAGAATAATGCGCAGACTACAATTCCAGATCCATGGCTTACAGAAAAAAGTTGGCTTACAAAGACTGATGTAACATATACAGTTAAGTTTAGAGATATGAATGTTACTTCAAGAATGTATGATATTGATGTGACAGGTTATGACAGCACAACTAATAAACTTCACTTATTTGATATTGAAAGTGTAGATGAAAATATTGTAGAAGACGGAATTAATTTTAACAAAGAGGATATTGAAAAGAATCTTACACTATTCCTTTATCCTGACGACAGTGATGATGCAGGTAGAATTCTTAGAATTTATCAGCAGTATTTTATGGTATCAAGTGCAGCTCAATTAATTCTTGATGAAGCAGTAGAAAAAGGATGCAAGTTATATGACTTAGCTGATTATGCAGTTATACAGATTAATGATACACATCCAACAATGGTTATTCCTGAACTTATCCGTTTAATGGTAGAAAGAGGACTTGAAATGGATGATGCCATTGAAGCTGTAACAAGGGCATGTGCGTATACTAATCATACAATTTTAGCAGAAGCTTTAGAGAAGTGGCCTATATCATATCTTAAGAAGGCAGTGCCACAGCTTATTCCTATTATTGAAGTATTAGATGATAAAGTAAGAAGAAAGTATGATGATGGTTCAGTTTACATTATTGATAGAGAAGAAAGAGTACACATGGCTCACATTGACATTCATTATTCATCAAGTGTTAATGGCGTGGCGTCACTTCATACAGATATTCTTAAGAATGTAGAATTAAATAATTTTTATAAAATCTATCCTGAAAAGTTTAATAATAAGACTAATGGAATTACGTTTAGAAGATGGCTTATTCATAGCAATCCACAGCTTACAGAGCTTATTACATCACTTATTGGGGATGGATTTAAGAAAGATGCAACAGAATTAGAAAAACTTTTGGATTATAAAGACAATGAGGAAGTATTAAACAAGATTCTTAGTATTAAAAACACAAAGAAAGCAGAATTAAAGAATGCCTTAATGGAAAGACAGAATGTAGAAATTAATGAAAACTCTATTTTTGATATTCAAATTAAGAGACTTCACGAATATAAACGTCAGCAATTAAACGCATTATATATAATTCATAAATATTTAGAAATTAAAGCAGGCAAAAAGCCAACAACTCCAATAACAGTAATTTTTGGAGCAAAGGCAGCTCCTGCATACATTATTGCACAGGACATAATTCATCTTATACTTTGCCTTCAGGAATTAATAAATAATGACCCTGAGGTTAGTCCATACCTTAAAGTTGTAATGGTTGAAAACTATAATGTAACATGGGCTGAAAAGTTAATTCCTGCATGCGACATTTCAGAACAGATTTCACTTGCATCAAAAGAAGCAAGTGGCACAGGTAATATGAAATTTATGCTTAATGGAGCAGTAACTTTAGGTACTGAAGATGGTGCTAATGTAGAAATCCATGATTTTGTTGGAGATGACAATATTTACATTTTTGGTGATTTAAGTGAAACTGTTGTAGAAAGATATGCTAACGGAAGCTATTGTGCTGCACAGTACTATAACAATAATCCGGTTATTAAAGAAGCAGTTGATTTTATAACAGGAAGCGAACTTATGTCCATAGGTGACAAGGAACGTCTTGAAAGACTTTCAAATGAACTTATTGGAAAAGACTGGTTTATGACATTCCCTGATTTTGATGCATATGTAAAAACAAGAGAGCAGGCCTATACTGATTATGAAAATAGACATGATTGGGCTAAGAAGATGCTTGTAAATATTGCAAAAGCAGGATATTTCTCATCAGATAGAACAATTGAAGAATATAATAGAGATATTTGGAAATTGGAACAGTAGCATATTATGCTCAGATAATAAATAATTTTTAGCTTTAAAAGAGAAGTCGCACATATAAGTGTGTGGCTTCTTCTTTATTAAAACTGAATTAAACAAATCTAAAATATATGGAATTAAATACTTTTAAAATCGTATCTGAAAACTATAAAAATCAAGAAAAAACTCAAAAAAAATACCAATAAAACAAAAAAAACACCCTCATATAATAGCATATTCACTAGAAAGAAAAATAACAAATATATTCCAAATGCATAAAAAATATATAAAAACGTTACTAATACTATACAATATGCACAAAAGAAAGGACTGAAAATTAGCTAAAAGGCCGAATTGCGAAAAAAAGGTGAAAATAGTATTGTAAACGTTTCCGAAAAGTGCTACTATCAGAACATAGGAAACGTTTCCAAATAAATTGTAAGTACCAACATTTATTTGAAAATGACGGATAACCTAAATACATATTTTAAATAAAAAGGAGAAATGAATATGCGTAAGAAATTATTAAGTGTAGCATTGTGTGCAACAATGGTAGCAGGGTTATTAGCAGGTTGCGGTAGCAGTTCAAAGAGCGACAAAGCAAGCTCAGATTCAAAGGGTTCAGTTTACTGGTTAAACTTTAAACCGGAAGCAGATGAAGCTTTACAGGGAATTGCAAAGACATACGAAAAAGAAAATGGAGTAAAAGTAAAAGTAGTTACAGCAGCTTCAGGAAACTACAATTCAACATTAACATCTGAGATGGGTAAATCAGCAGCTCCAACATTATTTGTTGTTGGTAATCAGGCAGCAGTTAAGACTTGGGATGATTATTGCATCGATCTTAAAGATACAGATGTTTACAAAGAATTAAGTACAGATGCATTTAACTTAAAAGATGAAAACGGCAAGGTTGCGTCAATGGGTTATTGTTATGAAAGTTACGGAATTATTGTAAATAAGAAATTACTTAAGAAAGCAGGATATGAAATTACAGACATTAAGGATTTCGCTTCATTAAAGTCAGTTGCAGAAGATATCCACAAGAGAGCAGACAAGCTTGGATTTGATGCATTTACATCATCAGGTATGGATGACGCTTCATCTTGGAGATTCACAGGACATTTAGCTAACATGTCTTTATTCTATGAAGGAAGAGATGACGGATGGAAAGAAGCTCCTGCAGAAATTAAGGGAACATACTTAGATAACTTCAAAAATGTTTGGGATTTATATATCAACAACAGCAAATACGACAAGAAAACTTTGGCAACAGGTGGTTACGATGCTGAAGCCGAATTCAAGAAGGGCGAAGCAGTATTCTACCAGAATGGTACATGGGAATATGATGCTTTGAAAAAGTCAATTTCAGACGATGATATGCAGATGATTCCAATTTACTGTGGAGTTGAAGGTGAAGAAAAAGCAGGTCTTTGTTCAGGAACAGAAAACTGTTGGGCAGTTAATGCTAAGGCTTCAAAAGCAGATCAGAAGGCAACACTTGAATTTATGAAATGGTTAGTAACATCAAAAGAAGGAACAAAAGTTATGGCAGAACAGTTTGGTGCAATCCCTTATAAGAAGGCAGCAGACAGCGGTAACGTATTCTTAAAGAATGCTAACGATTTACTTGAAGCAGGAAATTACAATGTTGACTGGTCATTTAACTACACACCTAACGTAGATGAATGGAGAGCAAGTCTTGTAGCAGCAATGAACAAATATGATGCAGGCGGATCATGGGATGATGTTAAGACAGCATTCGTTCAGGGCTGGGCTACTCAGTACAAAGCAGCTAACAAGTAATAAGGTTTTAGATTGATAAATATAAAATCATAATTAAATTATTAATACATTGTGGGGCAGGCAGTGTCTGCCCCTTTATTAAAAAATAGAAAAATTTTGAAAATTCTATTTTGAATAAGAATTAGGAGGAGATTGAAGTGAAAGGAAAAAAGAAAAAACATAATGGTGGAACATCTGTAAATTCTAAACTTCTTCGCAAACCTATTCAAAGATGCTTTCTTCTATTTTTAGCACCTACATTTTTAGCATTTTGCATTGGATTTATATATCCTTTCTTGAGAGGTATTTATTTATCATTTTGTAAATTTGTTACAATAGGTGATGCTTCTTTTGTAGGTTTTAGAAATTATATGGATGCATTTAATGATGCGTCATTTATACATGCATTTTGGTATACAGCTTTGTATGCAATAGTATCCCTATTTATAATAAATGTGTTAGCTTTCTTAATAGCATATTTATTAACATTGGGGATTAAGGGAGCAAACTTATTCAGAACAGCATTTTTTATGCCTAACCTTATAGGTGGTATTGTTCTTGGTTATATATGGAGTATGATTTTCAATGGCGTTTTAGGAAAAATTAATACTTCAATTCTTATGGAAACAAGATATGGCTTCTGGGGATTAATTATTCTTATGTGCTGGCAACAGATAGGATATATGATGATTATCTATATTGCAGGTTTGCAGGCAGTTCCGGGAGAATTAATTGAAGCAGCAAAAATTGATGGAGCAACAAAATGGCAGACATTGACAAGAGTTACAATTCCAAATATTATGCCATCAATTACAATTTGTTTATTTTTAACAATAACAAATGGATTTAAACTTTTTGATCAGAACTTAGCTTTAACAAACGGACAGCCGTTTGAACAGTTAAAGGATGGTTCAGTTATAAAGACAACAGAAATGTTGGCACTTAACATTTACAACACATTTTACGGACAGTCTCTTACAGGTAAGGGAGTTGCCCAGGCGAAAGCCGTTATATTCTTTATCTTAGTTGCAGGTATATCAATTATCCAGCTTAAGGCAACAAGATCTAAGGAGGTGCAGCAGTAATGAACAATGAGAAAACAGTGAATTCAACAATTAAAGATTCTACAGTGAAAGCTACACCGAAAAAGAAAAAAATGAAAGAGACAAGTGAAATTCCATTAAAACATGGAAAACTGTTGACTACAATAATGACAATTGTAACTTTAGTTTATGTTTGCCCTATATTTATTGTGTTAATGAACTCTTTCAAAGCTAACACCTTTGTAAAAACAGACACATTTGCATGGCCTACTGGTGAGGCGTTAGTAGGTTGGGCAAACTATATCAAAGGTTTTACATTTGGAAATTATCCGTTTTTTAAATCGGTATTATATAGTTTTGTAATTACAGTTTTATCAACAGCGTTGATTTTGATTTGTACATCAATGGCAGCATGGTACATAGCAAGAGTTGACAGCATGGTTTGTAAGATAGTATATTACTTGTTTGTATTTTCAATGGTAGTACCATTCCAGATGGTAATGTTCACATTGTCAAATACAGCAGATTCATTGGAACTTAATACACCTTGGACTATTCCGGTTATATATTTAGGATTTGGTGCAGGTATGGCAGTATTTATGTTCACAGGATTTATTAAAGGTTTACCACTTGAGATTGAAGAAGCAGCAGCAATTGATGGATGTGGACCAATCAGAACATTCTTTATTGTTATTATTCCAATGTTAAAACCAACATTAATATCTGTAGGTATTCTTGAAATTATGTGGATATGGAACGATTACTTACTTCCATATTTGGTTCTTGATCTTGATAAGTACAGAACTATTCCAATTCATATTCAGTACTTACAGGGAAGCTACGGTTCAGTAGATTTAGGTGCAATAATGGCACTTATCATTTTAAGTATTATACCTGTAATATTCTTCTACTTAACATGTCAGAAGCATATTATTAAGGGTGTAGCTGCAGGAGCAGTAAAAGGTTAAGTAACATATGAGGAGAAGCTATGAGGGCTAGTGGAATTTTATTACCAATTTCAAGTTTGCCGGGAAAATATGGCATTGGAAGTTTTTCAAAGGAAGCATATAAGTTTGTGGATTTTTTGAAAAATTCCAATCAAAAATATTGGCAGATACTACCTATAGGACCAACAAGTTATGGAGATTCACCATATCAGTCATTTTCTACATACGCAGGAAATCCTTACTTTATCAGTTTAGAAGATCTAATAGATCAGGGATTGTTAACAGAAGAGGAATGTAAAAAGGTAAAGTTTGGCAACAGGGCTGACACAGTTGACTATGAAAAATTGTATAACGGCAGATTTAAACTTTTAAAGAAAGCGTACAAGAAAAGTAACATTAGTGAAAAAGAGGAGTTCAAAAAGTTTAAAGATGAAAACTGCTATTGGTTAAATGATTATGCAATGTTCATGGCCATAAAGGAAAGATTTGAAGGCAGAAGCTTTGATAATTGGGCTGAAGATATAAAGCTTAGATGGGAATATTCTATGGAATATTACAAAAAAGAGCTAAGCGAAGAAATTGAATTTTATGAATTTGTCCAATATGAATTTTATAGGCAGTGGTATAAATTAAAAAAATATGCCAACGACAATGGTATAAAAATTATTGGAGATATTCCAATATATGTGGCTTATGATAGTGCAGATGTTTGGTCACATCCTGAGTTATTCCAAATGGATAATGAGGGAAAGCCTACAGCTGTTGCAGGTTGTCCACCGGATGGATTTTCTGCAACAGGACAGCTTTGGGGAAATCCCTTATACAAGTGGGAATATCATAAGCAGACTAATTATGATTGGTGGATAAAGCGAATAGAAAGAAGTGTTCAGTTATATGATGTTGTACGAATAGATCATTTTAGAGGGTTTGATGAATATTATTCAATACCTGCAGGTGATAAGGATGCAACGAACGGACATTGGAAGAAAGGACCTGGAATAGATTTATTTAATGCTATAAAATATTGCTTAGGTAATGTTAATATTATAGCTGAGGATTTGGGATACATAACTGATTCAGTAAGACAGCTGGTTAATGATTCGGGATTTCCGAATATGAAGGTTTTGGAATTTGCTTTTGACAGCAGAGATTCATCCGGACCGAAAGATTATTTACCATACAATTATGACAAAAACTGTGTAGTGTATACAGGAACTCATGATAACGAAACGTTAAAGGGATGGTTAGACAGTATTGAACCGGAAGAAATAGAGATGATTCAAAAATACATAGGAAGAAAAGTAGAAGACAAGTCAGAATTAGTTGATGAAGTTATTCGCATGGCTCAGGCATCTACTGCCAATACATGTATTATTCCTATGCAGGATTATTTACATCTTGATAACAAGGCAAGAATGAATACACCATCAACGTTGGGAGGTAACTGGTGCTGGCGTGCAAAATCCACACAAATTACAAAGAAATTATCCAATACAATAAAAGAATTAACAGTTATTTATGGTAGAGGATAAAATAATAAAAAGCTGCGAAAATTAATTTTCGCAGCTTTTTGCATAAATAACATGTATATGATAGAATACCAGATTGTGGAATTAAAAAATATATAATTATATATAACGAAAGGGGAAAGGCGTGGCAAATTTAACTATTAAAGACATAGCGAAAATATGCGGAGTTGGAATTAGCACTGTCTCTCGAGCAATTAATGATGATCCAGGAATTAATCAGAATACCAGAAAAAGAATTCTTAAGGTTATAAAAGAATATAATTATGTTCCTAACAATAGTGCCAGAAATTTGAAAATGACAGAATCTAATACGATAGCACTGTTAATAAAAGGTATTGATAACCAGTTCTTTCAGGGAATGTTAAAAATATTTGAGGAAGAACTTAAAAAACATGAATATACATTTTTACTTCATGCAGTAGGTGAGGACCAGGATGATGTAAGTGTAGCAGTACAGCTTGCAAAGGAGAAACGATTAAAGGGCTTAATTTTTCTTGGTGGACAGATGGATTATCTTGACACAAGGCTTGAAGAAATAGGAGTACCATATGTACTGTGTACTGTAGCTGTTAATATGACAGCACCAAAAAGAAAGTGTTCATCAGTTTCTATTGATGATAAAAAGGAAAGCTACAGAGCAGTAGATTATCTTTGCAAAAAAGGTCATAAGAAGATAGCTATGATTTCAGGTAAAAGTAGTGATCAGGCAGTAGGTGGTCTTCGATTAAAGGGGTACAGGGAAGCTTTGGCAGATAATGGCATTAAAGTGAATGAAAACCTTGTAAGATATATGAAAGATGATATTCCTGAATATTCAGTGGCAAACGGTTATGAAGTAACAAAAGAATTATTGCAGTCAAAAGAAGAGTTTACTGCACTTTATGCCATTTCTGATTTAACAGCGTTTGGTGCATATAAGGCTATTTCAGAGGCAGGTAAGAAAATCCCCGATGATTATTCAGTATTAGGATTTGATGGAATTGAAATGTCAAAGTATTTTCAACCATCACTTTCCACAATGAAACAGCCATGTGAACAGATGGTAAAATCATCAATAGAGCTTTTAATGGATCAAATAAACGGAAAAGAGGAAAAGAAGCAGTTGATTTTCCAAGCTGAACTTTTAGAAAGAGATTCTGTAAAAGAAATATAAAAATGATTAAAGATTGTATTTGCGTCTTGTATAAAATGATTAATAATTGTACTTGTGTCTTGTTATCAGAAGAAAATAATAGACTTGGAGATATTAAATTAAGTATAAGAGCAGTTTAGAGAGGGAAAAACAGTGTTTGGAATAGACAGTAAATTTTATGAAGTGGTGTCAAGAATAGCGGATTTGGTAGTTGTAAATTTGTTATTTGTTTTATGCTCATTGCCTATAATTACTATAGGTGCTTCAACTACAGCACTTTACGGGGTGACCAAGAAGATGGCAGAAAACAGAGAAGGATATATTTTCAGAAACTATTTCAGACTGTTTAAAGAGAATTTTAAACAGTCAACAATTATGTGGAGTATATTATTATTGTTGGCATTAATACCAACAATTGATTTGTACATAATTAATAGTTTTGAAAAAACAATAGTAACAACAGCGCTAAAAGGTTTAATGCTTGCAACAGCGCTTGCTATTTTGTTTGTGTTTTTATATGCAATGGCACTTCAAAGTACATTTGAAAATACCATCAAAAACACACTGAAAAACGCTTTCCTTATGGGAATAGGATATTTCCCATGGACACTGTTAATAGTATTTATAACATTGTTGCCTATTATATTGCTTGTGCTATTAGGTAGATCCGCAGGAAGCGTTGTTTATGTAATGCTGTTTGTGGGATTCGCAGTGCTTGCCTATTTAAATTCATATATATTCAATCACATCTTTAAGAGATATATGTGATTTGATTATATTTCTAAGAAGCATATTTAAGCATGTTTTAAAATGTATATGTAAAACAGAATATTTATAACCCAAGTATAGAAGGTTAGCTGGATACTAGGAGAGATGCCAAGGAGTGGTGTCTCTCTTTTTTGTGGAATCGAATTTTTTGAGGGGTTGCCAATCTATTTGAGTGTGAATTACGTGTCATATAATGAAAGTCTAATGTGACACGTAATTCTAAGAAAAATTCATTAAATTTAAAGTTCAATTACGTGTCATACAATAAAAGTTCAATCTGACAAGTAATTTGAAGAAGAATTGTTTATTTTCAGCGCAAAATTACGTGTCGTAGAACAAAAATGCTGTCCCACACGTAATGAACAAGATTAATTACGGAAGCCACAGAAATTTCGCTCTAAGATTCCGTAATTGGCGACGGCAGAACAAGAATAATTCAAAAAACATCTTGCATTTTCACATTAATTAGTTTAATATAATTATGGTTAGCTGTAGCTAACTGACTTCAACGAATAAATCATTTGGACTCTTTAGAAATATCTAAGTACCGGAAGATTAGCTACCTTTCGGTATAGAAGTCCAAAAGCAGAGAGGAGCATACTATAATGAATTATTTGGAAATTGAAAAGGTTATTGGAAGAGAAATTTTAGATTCAAGAGGAAATCCAACCGTAGAAGCTGAAGTATATTTGGCAGATGGTACTATTGGGAGAGGTACAGCACCTAGTGGAGCATCAACAGGTGAGTTTGAGGCTTTAGAGCTTAGAGATGGTGATAAAAACAGATATTTAGGTAAGGGCGTTCAGAAAGCTGTAGAAAATATTAATACAATTATAAATGATACTCTTATTGGAATGGATGCATCAGATATTTATGCAGTAGATAAGGCTATGATTGATGCAGATGGAACTAAGGGAAAGACAAAACTTGGAGCAAATGCTATTCTTGCAGTATCAATTGCATCAGCAAGAGCAGCAGCAATCTCGTTAGATATTCCACTTTATAGATTTTTAGGTGGTATTTCAGGAAATAGATTACCAGTACCAATGATGAACATTGTTAATGGTGGTTGCCATGCTTTATCATCAGGATTAGACGTACAGGAATTTATGATTATGCCTGTAGGAGCACCTTCATTTAAAGAATGCTTAAGATGGTGTGCAGAAGTATTCCACGCTTTGGCAGGAATTTTAAAAGAAAGAGGATTAGCTACATCAGTTGGTGATGAAGGTGGTTTTGCGCCTGCACTTAAGTCTGATGAAGAAGCTATTGAAACAATTCTTGAAGCTGTAAAGAAAGCTGGATATGAACCTGGTAAAGACTTTAAGATTGCAATGGATGCAGCATCTTCAGAATGGAAGAGCGAAAAAGGTAAAGGATACTACAAGCTTCCAAAGGCAGGAACAGAGTATACAGCTGAAGAACTTATTGAACATTGGGCAAAATTATGCGAAAAATATCCTATCATTTCTATTGAAGACGGTCTTGATGAAGAAGATTGGGAAGGATGGAAGAAACTTACAGACAGACTTGGTGACAAGGTTCAGCTAGTAGGTGATGACTTATTTGTTACTAATACAGAAAGACTTGCAAAAGGTATTGAAATGGGTGCAGGTAATGCAATCCTTATCAAATTAAACCAGATTGGTTCTGTTTCAGAAACATTAGAAGCAATAAAGATGGCTCACAAGGCAGGCTACACAGCTATTTCATCACATCGCTCAGGTGAAACAGCAGACACAACAATTGCTGACCTTGCAGTAGCACTTAACACTTGCCAGATTAAGACAGGTGCACCAAGCAGAAGTGAACGTGTGGCTAAGTACAACCAGCTTCTTAGAATTGAAGAAGAATTAGGCGATAGTGCAGTTTATCCTGGAATAAAAGCATTTAACGTAAAATAATATAATAATATTATAGTGTAAAAAGGTCTTATTCCACATGTGCTTGCACAAAGGTGGAATAAAGACATTGGGACACGCCCACAATATGAGCAAAAAAGTGGAGCGTAAGCTTCACGATATGCGAATATTGTGGTAGGATTGTGGGAGTGCGAAGCACGTAACAATCCGGTAATAAATAATTTAAAGAAAAATAAAAACTAAGTAAACATATACGAACAAAAAGGCATCGGAACTGACTTTTAAAGCAGTTACCGGTTCCTTTTTTTCACCTTTTGTGGAAAACAAGAGAATTGACACATTTCCATAAATATGCTAAGGTTTGACATAGATATAAGAACATAGAGATGCATATGTTTGCAATAAATAAAAGGGAATGAGGTTCTCCCTCGATTTAATCGAAACCGCTTATAACAAGCTGATGACTTCTGTGCAATACACAGGGGAAGTCAGCTTTTTACGCGTTATGAGTTTTTTGCAAGTTATATATCGTCAGAGAGAAAACGACTACAAACGATAGGCAGATTTTTGAAATTTTGCGAGCATAGTGTACAGCGATAAACTTACTGTTTGAGCCGAAGGCGAGTTTAAGTTTTCGCTGTACGATAGACGGCGGAGCAAAATAAGAAAATCAACGTGTTTGGAGGCGTTTTCTCTCTGACGATATGAAAATAGGAGGAAAAAATGAGAAACAGCGATAAAATTACGCTTGGCATTAAGTACATAGCAATGGCAGTGATTATTGGTATTATTGTCGGAATAGTGGACACAATTTTTGGCAGAGGATTACTTGCCATTTCAGATTTTAGGACAGCTAATTACAAATATCTGATACCTTTTTTGCCAATAGCAGGTTTGTTTATTATTTGGATGTATTCATATTTTAGCAAGGTTAGTCTAAAGGGAATGACTTTGGTTTTTGAGGCAGGACAGAATAAAAGGGATTCAATTCCTATGGCTTTGGTGCCGCTTGTAATGATAGGAACATGGATTACACATTTGTTTGGCGGAAGTGCAGGAAGAGAAGGTGTGGCGGTTCAGATAGGTGCAACATTGTCGAATTATATGGGAAGAAAGTTAAAAACTCCTGATAATAGCAGGATTATGTTAATAACCGGTATGGCAGCAGGTTTTGGTGGATTATTTCAGACACCGTTGGCGGCAACTTTCTTTGCAATGGAAGTAATTGTGGCAGGTTACATGGATTATCAGGCATTGCTCCCGGCAATAACGGCAGCTTTTGTGGCATCCTTTACATCACATTCTTTGGGACTGGAAAAGTTTGCAGTAGAATTAAATGAAACAATTAATATGTCAGATGCAAAAACAGTAATTATAATCATAATTTTAGGGTTAGCATTTGGAATTGTAGGAAGAATTTTTTCTTATTTACTTCAATTACTGAAAAAAATAATGGCTGAAAAAATTGTAAATCCATACTTAAGAATAGGCTTGGTTTCAATACCATTGGCAATAATTTTATTATTACTTTGGCAGGGCAGATACAGCGGACTTGGCACAAACCTGACTTCAAACGCATTTGGAAATGGAGAAATTTTTCAGGTGGATTGGTTCCTTAAATTGTTGCTAACGGTTTTAACTTTATCAATAGGATTTCAGGGTGGAGAGGTTACACCGTTGTTTTCAATTGGAGCTTCTCTTGGAATAATACTTGGCGGATTTTTTGGAATTTCACCAGTGTTGTGTGCGGCACTTGGTTATGCAGCAGTTTTTGGCAGTGCCACTAATACATTAATGGCACCGATTATGCTTGGAATAGAGGTTTTTGGTGGAAACAATATGCTTGCATTTGTGGTAGTATGCAGTCTTGCTTACGTTGTAAATGGCAATAGATCCATATATGGAGCACAGGAAAATATTGACAAAATTATTAGCAGATAGATTCATAACAGTGTTATATAACACTGCAATCCTTGACTATGTATATGACAACTTTGAAGAATTATCGTAGATTTTCACAGCCTACTTCTGTATAATAAAAAAGTGTGAAATCAGAAAGAAATTAATTTACATAAAATATTAATACAAGAAAAAATCAACATATATAAAATAACAAATAGATATTACTGAGGAGGACACTATGAGAAGAAGCGATAGAGAAATAAAAGATTTTGATGAAATAATTGAAGTAATAAATAAATGTGACGTTTGCCGATTGGCGATTAATGATGGAGATTATCCATATATTGTGCCAATGAATTTTGGGCTTAATATAGAAGATGGTAAGGTGGTTCTTTATTTTCACTGCGCAAGCGAGGGAAAGAAGCTTGAATTACTTAGAAAAAATAACAAGGTAGCTTTCGAAATGGACTGTGGACATGAGTTTATTTTAAATGATGAAAAGATGAGTTGCACTATGGCATACGAAAGTGTAATGGGATGCGGTCAGATTCAGTTTGTTGAAGATGAGGATAAGTTTGCGGCACTTAAGATAATTATGAAGCAGTATCATTCAGAAGATTTTGAATTTGGGACAAAAGTAATTCCGGTAACAACAGTATTTAAAATGGTTGTAGAGGAAATGACAGGAAAAAGAAGAAAGAACAATACCAAAAGAAATAATAAAAAGCAAGATTAGAAAGTAATAATAAAAAGCAAGATTAAAAAGTAATATTAAAAACAAGACTAAAAAGTATAACAGTAATGACAAGTTTAGGAAATCAATCCAAAGAAAGAGGAACACAATGAACATTCTATCATTAGAAAACATAACACATTCATATACAGAAAGAAAATTATTTGACGAGGCAAGTTTTTACCTTCACGAAGGGGAGAAGGTAGGAATTATAGGAATTAATGGGACAGGGAAGTCCACTTTGCTTAAGATTATGGCAGGTCTTGAAATCCCGGATGAAGGACAGGTAATTAAGGCAGCCAATATGATGATTCATTATTTGCCACAGAATCCTATTTTTAATGAAGAAGACACGGTGCTTGAAAGTGTTCAGAACATGATTCACCATCATGCCAATGAAGATGAATTGGTTAAGGCTAAAGCGATGATGACAAGACTTGGAATTACTGATTTTGAGCAGAAAACTTCAGAACTTTCAGGTGGACAGAGAAAGAGACTGGCGTTGGTTTCTGTATTGATTACACCTTGTGATATTTTGATTTTGGACGAGCCTACTAACCATTTGGATAGCGAAATGGCAGAATGGCTTGAAAATCAGTTGCGCGGTTTTAGGGGGGCGCTTGTTATGGTTACTCATGACAGATATTTTCTAGACAGCGTAACTAACAGGATTATCGAGCTTGATAAAGGAAAAATCTATAGTTACAACGAAAAATACTCAGGATTTTTGGAGAGAAAAGCTGAGCGTGAGGCAAGTGCCAAGGCAAGCGAGAGAAAGCGTCAGAGCATTCTTCGAAAAGAAATTGAATGGATGCAGCGTGGGGCAAGAGCAAGGTCTACTAAGCAGAAAGCACACATTCAAAGATATGAAAATCTAAAGAATCAAAAAGGGATTGTTCAGGACGAAAAAATTGAGTTAAGTAGCATTAAGTCAAGAATGGGCAAGACGACTATTGAACTTGAAAATATTTCAAAGGCATATGACTGCAAAGTTTTGATAAATGATTTTTCTTATAATTTTCTAAAGGGCGACCGAGTAGGTTTTGTGGGCAAAAATGGTTGTGGAAAAACTACCTTAATGAAGATTATTGATGGAAGAATTGAGCCTGACAGCGGTAGTGTAAACATTGGACAGACTATCAAAATAGGTTATTATACACAGGAGATTGAAAATAACAAAGAGGCAGGAATTGCTTATATGAATCCTGATGATAGGGTTATTGATTATATAAAAAATACTGCCGAGTTTGTAAGAACAGAGGAAGGGCTTGTGTCAGCCTCGGTTATGCTTGAAAGATTTCTTTTTGAACCGTCACAGCAGTATAGTAAGATTGAAAAATTGTCAGGTGGGGAAAAACGTCGCTTAAATCTTTTGCGTGTGCTTATGGAAGCCCCAAATGTGCTTATACTTGATGAGCCAACTAACGATTTGGACATTGAAACAATGACAATTCTTGAAGATTATTTGGATAGTTTTGATGGAATTGTAATTACCGTATCCCACGACAGATATTTTCTAGACAGAGTTGTCAGAAGAATTTTTTCCTTTGAGGAAAATGGGGTAATCGACCAGTACGAAGGTGGTTACACAGATTACATAAATCGAAAGAAGGAAAAGGGACTGCTTGAAGAAAATGCTTTGTTAAAAACAAAAAGTAGCAGTGCAGGAAAGTCAGATTCAGACAAAACCGAAAAAGAGGAATACAAAATAAGAAACAAAAAGCTTAAGTTTTCTTACAATGAAAAAAGAGAATACGAGACAATTGAGGACGATATTGCAAAATTAGAAGAGAAGATTGAAAAGCTTGACGGTGAAATAGTCAAGAATGCAACTAATTCATTTAAGCTTAGGGAACTTATGGAAAGTAAGGAAGAAACGGAAACACTTCTTATGGAAAAAATGGACCGTTGGGAGTATTTGGAAGATTTGGCAAAGAAAATTGAGGAACAATAAAGATAATATCTGAGTTTATCATAGCAATTCCTACCACAGTGGTATTATATATAAAAATCTACTAATCTGGTAGAAAAAATCAAAATCAGGGTTGACATCCCAACCATCAGATGTTACTCTAAAGAAGTAAATTAAATAATTTTAAATAGTATGTAACTTTAAGTAGGCATTAACTATACACACATCTCAAAGGGGGTCGTGTATCTGTTATACCTACTTTTTTTGTGTTTAAAAGAGCTGCAACTTATAACAAAAATAGTCGTAAATGTATGATACATGCCCAAATGAACCAAAATATTATTAGTGTTTGAAAGGAGAAAAAATGAAAGACAAAATTTTTGGTGTTTTACAACGTGTAGGAAGATCATTTATGCTTCCAATAGCTATCCTTCCTGTAGCAGGTTTGTTACTTGGACTTGGTAGCTCATTTACAAATGAAACAATGCTTAAAGCATACGGATTATTAGGTATTATGGGACCTGGAACAGTATTTAATGCAATATTTCAGGTAATGAGTGATGCGGGAAATATAGTTTTTACTAACCTGCCGATTATTTTTGCAATGGGTGTTGCAATAGGTATGGCAAAAAAAGAAAAGGAAGTTGCAGCACTTGCAGCAGCTATAGCTTTCTTCATTATGCACGCATCAATTGGTGCCATGATTACAATTAACGGTGGCGCAGAAAAAATGCTTGAAGGTGCCACAACAGATGTTGTAGGTATTACTTCATTACAGATGGGTGTGTTTGGTGGTATTATTGTTGGTCTTGGTGTTGCAGCACTTCATAACAAATTTTACAAAATCGAATTGCCACAGGTATTATCATTCTTTGGCGGAACAAGATTTGTTCCAATTATTTGTTCATTAGTTTTCACATTAGTTGGTATTTTAATGTTCTTTGTCTGGCCGGTTATCCAGAGCGGAATTTACTCTGTTGGAGATTTAGTACTTAATTCAGGTTACGCAGGAACATGGGTATACGGATTTATGGAAAGACTTCTTATTCCATTTGGTCTTCATCACGTATTTTATCTTCCATTCTGGCAGACAGGCGTTGGCGGAACAATGGAAGTTGGAGGTCAGTTAATTGAAGGTGCACAGAATATTTTCTTTGCACAGCTTGCAGATCCATCAGTTACAAAATTTGCAGTTTCAGCAACAAGATTTATGTCAGGTAAGTTCCCACTTATGATTTTCGGACTTCCTGGAGCAGCACTTGCAATGTATAGAACAGCAAAGCCTGAAAAGAAGAAAGCAGTAGCAGGTCTTCTTTTGTCAGCAGCTTTAACATCAATGATTACAGGTATTACAGAACCATTGGAATTTACATTCCTTTTCGTTGCACCATTACTTTATGGTATTCACTGCGTATTTGCAGGACTTGCATATATGTTAATGCATGTATTTAAAGTAGGTGTAGGTATGACATTCTCAGGCGGTCTTATTGATATGTTCCTGTTTGGAATAATGCAGGGAAATGGAAAGACTAACTGGATTTGGATTGTTATTGTAGGTATTGTTTACTTTATCGCATATTATTTCTTATTTAGCTTCTTAATTAAAAAATTAGATTTGAAGACACCTGGTAGGGATGACAGTGAGGAAGTCAAACTTTATAGAAGAAGCGATGTTGAAGCTAAGAAAAACGGCAAGTCAGAAAACGGAGAAAATAGTGATGTTGACGAATTATCAGAAATGATTACTAACGGTTTAGGAGGGAAGAAAAATATTTCTGATGTTGACTGCTGTGCAACAAGACTTAGATGTACAGTTTTTAAAGCTGAATTGGTTAATGATGGAATGCTTAAGGCAACAGGTGCGTCAGGTGTAGTACACAAGGGTAACGGTGTTCAGGTGATTTATGGACCAAAAGTAACAGTAATTAAGTCTAACTTAGAAGATTATCTGGAAACAGCTCCAAATATAGAGTATAATGGTAGCAATAGTCAGTCAGACGAAGTTGAAAACAAGACTGAGGATGGAAATAATCAGAAGGAGCAAGAGACAAAAATAGTAAAATCAATTATTATCTCAAGCCCTATTACAGGTATAGCCGCAGATTTAGGTACAGCGCCGGATGAAGCTTTTGCAAGCAGAATGATGGGAGACGGTGCAGTTGTAACTCCAACAGATTCAGTTGTTAAGGCACCTGCTGATGGTGAAATTGTATTTGTTTTTGATACTAAGCACGCAGTAGGATTTACAACAGAAGATGGTATTAGTATGATTATCCATGTTGGTATTGACACAGTAAAACTTAACGGCGAAGGCTTTGATGTAATGGTAGAAGCAGGACAGAAAGTTAAGAAGGGTGATCCTATTATGAAACTTGATTTGGATTATTTATCTGCCAATGCACCATCATTGGCATCACCTGTAATGTGTACAGAGCTTAGCGACAATCAAAAAATCAGATTACTTAAGGAAGGCGATATACAGGCAGGGGAATCACTTTTTGCTATTGATATTTACGAATAATGTCACAGAGTAATTAGGATATGTATAGAGTAAAAAAAGCGTTAAACCACAATGCGGTTGTGGCAATTGATGCAGAAAAATGTCAGGAATTTTTGATTTTGGGAAAAGGCATCGGGTTCGGTAAGAAAGTTACTGAGTATGTTGAACCAAGAGCAGAAGACACTGTATATTCAATGAAAGAATGTACGGAAAGAGGAGAGGCAGAAGACATTGTTAATGAAGTTTCTCCAGTTTGTTTAGAGATTGCAGATGCAGTTTTAAACAAGGCGGAAGAAGAATTTGGAAATATTGACAGAAGAATACTTTTTCCATTGGCAGACCACATTGAGTTTGCAGTCAAAAGAATAAAGAACAATGAGCAAATAAGCAATCCGTTAACAGCGGATATAAGAGTTCTTTTTCATTCAGAATACAAAGTGGCAGAGGGGATTAAACCATTGTTGCTTGAAAAGATGGGTGTTGAAATAGATGAACATGAGGTAGGCTATATTGCACTTCACATTCATTCAGCCATTGATACAGAGAACGTATCCCAGTCAATGATAATAGCTCAGGGCGTGCGTGAGTGTATTTCTATGGTAGAAGCTGAAACAGGAAGAAAAATAAATGTTCTATCTATTTCATACAACCGTCTAATGAACCACATTAAATATATGATAGCAAGAGCCCTTAAAGGTGAAAAAATCAAGCTTAATCTGAACGACTATATGGAAAACAAATTTCCACAGGAATTTCAGATGGCAATCACCATATGTGACAATATAGGCCATTTGCTTAAGTTGTCCTTTGATGAGTCGGAGATAGGATATCTTGCAATGCACATCCAAAGGGTAACAAGCGGAGAGCTTGACTAAAAGTTATGAAAGAAAAATAAAGAGAGTAAAACTAGTCAGATTAACCATAGTTGATTTGGCTAGTTTTTTTTGTGGGTGTGGAAGTGGTTTGTTTTGCAATTGTGGAAGTGGTTTGTTTGCAATTGCGGAAGTGGTTTGTTTGCAATTGAGGGAAAAGATTGTTTGTTTTGTCTTGTTTCGTTGCTGATTACGTGTCGTAGAGCAAAAATGTTGTGGCACACGTAAAATATTGAAATATTTGTCTTGATTCGCAGCCGATTACGTGTCGTAGAGCGAAAACGCTGTGTGACAAGTAATTTATTGAAATTAAGCTTGTATTTTTGCATGGGATTACGTGTCGGTGAACGAAAATGTTATATGACACGTAATTCTCCAAAAGTTCATTGATATTTTATGAATAATTACGTGTCAGCGAAAGAAAATAGTGTATGATACGTAATTGAAAACAGCATTACGGATATATGAGCAAAAACATCTCATAAACCGTAAAATTAGGAAAAAATCTTATCCTATCGTATCCCATTACGGAATCTGGCAGCCAAAATATTTCAGAATCCTTAATTTATATTCAAGAATCCTTGAGCAGGACAAATATTACGGAATCTCAGCACAAAGTTTTCCAAAAATCCGTAATGCTCCAAATCAAGCCTGTCCACAGAGCAAAAAAATCAAGTCTACCGCATTAGAAAATCATAACAAATAATCTAAAACCCTCATATGGTTATGAAAATAAAGAATAAATTATATGAATCTATGTTAAAAGTCATAACACGCTTATGAAAATATTAAGGAAGTAATGATTTTGACATAAATCCACTTGACTTCTAACTACAACGGGACTATACTACATTATATCAGTAATGTAGTATAGTTGATTAAAGATATTATACAAGGAGGTACATCATTGAAAATTGATGAAAACAGTATGATTCCAATCTATGTGCAAATTGCTGATTCCATTGAAGATGACATACTATCAGGAAAATTGAAGGAGAACGATACATGTTACTCACAATTAGTTTTGGCGAAGGAGCTTAAAGTCAATCCGGCTACTGCGGCGAAAGGAATTAATCTTTTGGTTAGCAGAGGGATTCTTATAAAGCACAGAGGTCAGGCAATGACAGTTGCAGGCGATGCCATAAGTATGATTTCAGAAAGGAAGAGGCATAGTGAAGTGGAACAGATAGCAGAACAATTAATTAAACTAAGTAAGAAATTATCAATTACAAAAGAGGAGTTACTTAAACTAATAGCAGAACAATACGATAAGAAGTAAATAAGACAAAAAGCTAAACATAAAGTTAAACAATCAAAAAAATTAAATACTAAGCTAAAAAGAAAAAAAGACACATAATTAAATACAAAGCTAAGTACAAAAGCCAGAAAAAACAAACAAAAAAGAAGTAATTCACAACAAGTAGTAGTAACAACAATTTTAGTCAGGAGGGAAGTGCAGTAATGCATAATGAAAACATGGAAGAGATTAAAAGCATAAGCATGCAGAATGTAACTTTCTCATACAAGGGAAAGAAAAGATATGTTTTTGAAGATTTTTCTGTAGATATTGAGCCAAATCACATTACGGGAATAATTGGTAGAAACGGACAGGGAAAAACAACATTAATGAATTTAATAGCCGGCAAGTTTGAACCGGATGAAGGAATAATTGAAATAGGCGGAAAGAATCCGGCAACTGATATAGGGACAGCTAAGCGCATTGTTTATGTGGCAGGGGTAATGAGTTACAGCGAAATTAAGTTAAAAAAGATAATCGAAGAGTATAGGTTGATGTATGAAAAATTTGATGAAGAGTTTGCTCATAAGTTAATGGAATTATTTGCTTTAAATAAAAAAGCAAAAATTAAAAATCTGTCAAAAGGTCAGGAAACAATTTTTAATTTTTGTTGTGGAATGGCAACAAGAGCAGACATAACAATACTTGATGAGCCGGTTTCGGGAGTTGATGCAATAAGCAGAAACAAAATATATGAAATTATTTTAAGAGACTACATAGAACATCCAAGAACAATATTAATTTCAAGTCATATGTTAGGTGAAATGGAAAAGATTTTGTCACATATGATAATGATAGGAAACAACGATGTACTTTTTGCAGGAGACATTGAAGAACTGAAAGACAGCGTTTACAGGGTAGACGGCGAACTTGCAAATATTGAAAAATATTGTGAAGAAAAGAAAGTTTTATATAAGAAAAATCAGACATTGGGAGCTATGGCAGTTATCGAAGGCAGACTTAACAAAGAGGAAGCAGAGAAAGCCGATGAATTGGAACTTGCCACAAGCAAGCTTTCAGGGGAAGAAATTTATATGTATAAGACAGATTTGAAAAACGCAAATCAGATGGAGGCATTATGGGAAAAGAAGAACTAAATAATATTAAAAAAATGTATTTGCTAAGAATGCACACAAATAAAAAATATGCAATAATAGTATTTTGTGTTGCCATTGTATTTGCATTAGTAGATATATTGTCAATGGTTATAAATTTTTCAACAGACAAAGATGTATTTTATCTGAATCTTAACCGCAATAGCGTTGCATTGTTTTGGATAGTAATTTTGGTATTGGTTATCACATCCTTTAATATTGGTGAATACAAAAACAATTATATGGCATTTCCACAGAACAGTGTTACAAGATATGTATCAGCATATTTGGCCGATGTAACAACCTTTGGAATTGCGTCATTGTTTCAGGTAATGAACCAGTTGATTTTGTTTGGTGCGGTATCATTAGCTTCAGTATTTAATAAAAACATAAAACTAATAAATGTTTTTTCAATGAAAACTGTTTTTGCCGAGCTTGTATATTTATTGGGATATTTTTTACTTATTACAGCAATTATCAAATTATTTGCAGTTATTTATAGAAAAAGCATGGCAGTATTTGGCGTTATTACAATTGCACTAATTGTAGGAGCTTTAAGCTATAGGAATATTTTGCAGAACATTGCAGCTTATGCTAAGGAAAATAACAAATTATTCCTATATGAAAAAGCTATAGATTTAGTTTCAGCTATAGTTGGATTTTATAAAAGAGAATATAATATGGGATTATTTTTCTTAAAAATCATAGTGACTCTTGTAATAGCATTCTTCATAGGATTTATTATTGAAAAGAAAATCCGTGATAGCAAGTCATTGACTTTTGGCGGAAATCAAAGAGCAATATTAATAAGAATAATAGCAGTTTGCGGTTTTACAATGGCAATAGCAGGGGTTAATATGTATTCTGACAGTAACGTAATATCTAAAACAGCTACTGAAAAGAAAACATATCCGCTACAAATAAAAGAAGGTGACAAGTACCCGCAGACAATTTCAACTTCTTATGATATGAGTGCAGTTGGAGTAGGAAACATTGATATAAGTAAAAGCAAAAATCCAAGAATTGTAATTGAAAGGATGAAATTAGATTCAAAGAGCAAAAATAAATATATTAAAGATGTGTTTAAGGATTGCCAGATAAGTGCAGAAGTTAAAGATGGAAAAATTCAAGTTACAAGCAGTGTAAAAGATAACAAATTTGTTTACATATCAAATATGTATCAGGAAAATAACCACGTAAGAAGATTTTTAAACAAAGATCAGACCGCGGATTCAATTATGGGTACGGATATTGAAAACATGGCTAACAGTTATATGACAGAATATTTTGTTACGCTGTATGTTCCAAAGGCAAACATAGTCAAAGATGATGAAGACTACAATATGAAATTGTTTGTTAATGGAAGAGATATGAGTGATAACTTGGGATATTTTGATGAAGAATAAAAGCAAGTATAAATGCAAATTTAGAAGATAAAGGAGATTATTCTCCTTTATTTTTTTTATAATATATGTTATTCTATCTTTAGATTTTGCACTTATGAATAATGCTATAAGTATTATCACAAATTTGGCGTGCATATATGATAGAGGAGATAAAGATGAACAGAGTTTTATTAAAGTTAAGCGGGGAAGCCTTAGCAGGTGATAAAAAAACTGGTTTTGATGAAGATACTTGTGTAGCTGTTGCAAAACAGGTTAAGACTATAGTAGATAAGGGAGTTCAGGTAGCTATCGTTATCGGTGGCGGAAATTTCTGGAGAGGACGTACAAGCAATAAGATTGACAGAACAAAGGCTGACGGAATCGGTATGATGGCAACAATTATGAACTGCATGTATGTATCAGAAATTTTCAGAACAGAGGGAATGGATACTAATGTGTATACACCTTTTGCATGTGGAACATGGACTAAGTTATTTTCAAAGGATGAGGCAGTAGCAGACCTTAATGCTGGAAAGGTTGTTTTCTTTGCAGGTGGTACAGGACATCCTTATTTCTCAACAGATATGACTATGGTTCTTAGAGCCATTGAAATCGAAGCTGACTGCATTCTTGGTGCAAAAGCAATTGACGGTGTTTATGACAGTGATCCTGCTGTTAACCCTGATGCTAAGAAGTACGATGAACTTTCAATCGGCAAGATTGTTGATGACAGATTAGGTGTTATTGACTTGGCTGCAAGTGTTCTTGCAATGGAGAACAAGATGCCAATGTTATTATTCGGATTAAACGAAGAAGACAGCATTAACAAGGCTGTATCAGGTGAAAAGATTGGCACAAAGATTACTGTAGAATAATTAATAATTATTAACTAAAAAGTAATTTTGGATAATAACTATAGAATCAAAAATTTTAAGGATTATATAATTAGAAATATAAAAAGATTATTAATCAAAAAATTATTAAGTATAAAAATTTATTAATTATAAAAGATTAGAGGAGAATTATAATGGAAGAATTATTAATGATATACGAAGATAAGATGGAAAAATCTTTGGCTAATTTAGGTGAAGAATATGCAACAATCAGAGCAGGACGTGCTAACCCACATATTCTTGACAAAATCAAAATTGATTACTATGGAACACCAACACCTCTTCAGCAGGTAGGTAACGTTTCAGTTCCTGAAGCAAGAATGATTTGTATTCAGCCTTGGGACGCTTCAATTCTTAAAGATATTGAACATGCAATTAATATGTCAGATGTAGGAATTAACCCTACAAACGATGGTAAGGTTATTCGTCTTGTATTCCCTGAACTTACAGAGGACAGAAGAAAAGAACTTGTTAAGGATGTTAAGAAGAAGGGCGAAAATGCCAAGGTTGCTATCCGTAACATCAGAAGAGATGCAATTGATGCCATTAAGAAGAAAGGCAAAGAAGACGGCATTTCAGAAGATGAAGTAAAAGGATATCAGGATGATGTTCAGAAGAAGACAGATGAATACATTAAGAAGATTGATGTGGAAATCGAAGAAAAATCAAATGAAATAATGACAGTATAATAAAATATCAGATTTTAGAGAATAAGAGGAAACCTGTGTTTCCTCTATTTTCGGTTAAAGGAGATTAATTATATGGCAAAAAAGATTGATATAACAGGACTTAATATACCAAAGCATGTTGCCATTATTTTGGATGGTAACGGCAGATGGGCAAAGAAAAGATTTCTTCCAAGAAACGCAGGACATGCAGCAGGTGCAAAGAATGTGGAGAAGATTATTAAAGATGCCCACGATATGGGAATTGAATATATTACAATGTATGCTTTTTCAACTGAGAATTGGAACAGACCTGATGATGAAGTAAAGGCTCTTATGAAGCTTCTTAGAAATTATCTTTCAGACTGTATTGAGAGAGCAAACAAGAACAATATGATTGTTAAAGTAATTGGTAAGAGAGAGAGACTTGATCAGGATATTCTTGACAGAATTGATGAGTTAGAGGAATGCTCAAAGAACAATACAGGAATTACTTTTATTATAGCCCTTAATTACGGAAGCCGTGATGAAATAACAAGAGCAACTAAGAAGATGGCAAAGGCTGTTGCAGACGGAGAGTTAAATCCTGAAGACATTACAGAGGATACTGTTAATTCATATTTAGATACAGCAGGCATTCCTGATCCTGACCTTCTTATTAGAACAAGTGGTGAGATAAGATTGTCTAATTATCTTTTATGGCAGTTGGCTTACACAGAGTTTTATTTTACAGATGTTTTATGGCCAGATTTTAACAAAGAAGAATTAAAGAAGGCTATTGTAAAATATAATGAAAGAGACAGACGTTTCGGCGGAGTTAAGACAGAAGAATAAAATAATATTATAAATACATAATGGTAGGAGAAAAACAAAAATGGTTTTAAGTAAATTTGCAAATAAATCTTTCTTTACAAGATTATTAAGTGGAATAGTTCTAGTAGCTTTAATGTTGGCTACAATTATACCGGGAGGAAACATTCTTTTTGTGGCAAATCTTTTGATTTCAGTAGTAGGCGTATATGAATTATACAAGGTTCTTGGAATTGAAAAAAATTCACTTGGAATTACAGGTTATATAGCAGTTTTGGCATATTATGCAGTACTTTATTTTGATAAGAAAGAATATATGATGATTCTTATGGTAGTATTTTTAATGTGCTTACTTGCTCAGTATGTATTTATGTTCCCTAAGTATAAAACAGAACAGATTTCAAATGCTATTATGAGTATGTTATATGCAGGCGTAATGTTATCATATCTTTATAGTGTACGTGAGGGAAATAACGGAGCATATACAGTATGGCTTATTTTCCTTTGCTCATGGGGAAGTGATACATGTGCATACCTTGCAGGTGTAGCTTTTGGAAAGCATAAGATGGCTCCTGTTTTAAGCCCAAAGAAGTCAGTTGAAGGTGCAGTTGGGGGCGTTGTTGGAGCAGCAGCACTTGGAGCAATTTATGCAACAATTTTTTCAAGCAATATTACAATGAGCATTAATCCGGTTGTGGGATTTGCAATTATTTGTGCAGTGGGAGCTTTAATTTCAATGGTAGGCGACCTTGCTGCATCAGCTATTAAGAGAAATCATGATATCAAGGATTATGGCAAACTAATTCCCGGACATGGCGGAATTATGGATCGATTTGACAGTGTTATTTATGTGGCACCTGTTATTTGGATTTTATTACAGATTTTTTAAGGAGACGATATGAAAAATATTTCCATTCTTGGATCAACAGGATCCATAGGAACACAAACATTAGATATTGTAAGAGCAAATGATGATTTGAACGTTGTTGCCATTGCGGCAGGCTCAAATATTACAAAATTAGAAGAACAGATTAGAGAGTTTCATCCTGAACTTGTATGTGTTTTCAATGAAGATGCAGCATTAAAACTTAAAGATGCAGTTAAGGACACATCAGTAAAATTAGTAGCAGGAATGGACGGACTTATTGAAGCAGCTGTTTATGAAAAAGCTGAAATAGTTGTTACGGCTTTTGTTGGAATGATTGGTATCAGACCTACTTTGGAAGCAATTAAGGCAGGTAAGGATATTGCTTTGGCTAACAAGGAGACTTTGGTTACAGCAGGGCATATTGTTATGTCAATGGCTAAGGAATATGGCGTAAAAATCCTTCCGGTAGACAGCGAACACAGCGCTATTTTCCAGTGCTTAAACGGCGAAAATTCAAGAGAGATAGATAAGATTCTTCTTACAGCTTCAGGCGGACCGTTTAGGGGCAGAACAAGAGAGCAGATGAAAAATGTTCAGGTTGAAGATGCATTAAAGCATCCAAATTGGTCCATGGGACAAAAAATAACCATCGACTCTGCTACAATGGTTAACAAGGGATTGGAAGTAATCGAAGCTAAATGGCTTTTTGGAGTTGGTCTTGATGATGTTCAGGTTGTTGTTCAGCCACAGAGCCTTATTCATTCCATGGTACAGTTTAAGGACGGCGCAATTATGGCACAGCTTGGAACTCCTGACATGAGATTGCCTATCCAGTATGCACTTTATTATCCTGAAAGAAGATTTTTGGCAGGAGAAAGAGTTGATTTTGGCAAAATAGCACAGATTACATTTGAAAATCCTGATCCTGAGAACTTTAGGGGATTAGCATTGGCTTATCAGGCAGCAACAGTTGGAGGTTCAATGCCTACAGTATTTAATGCTGCAAACGAGAAGGCAGTAGCTAAGTTCCTTAACAGAAAGATTGGATTCTTAGACATAACAGATATTATTGAATATTGTATGAGTATGCATAAGGCTATACTAAATCCTACAGTAGAGCAGATTTTAGACATTGAACAGTGGACATATGAATTAATCGAAAGTAGGTGGTAGGATGCAGACATTAATCAGTATTATAATAGCTCTTATAATTTTCAGTGTATTGGTTTTAATACACGAATTTGGACATTTTATAGTTGCAAAGAAGTGTGGAGTTGTAGTTAACGAGTTTTCCGTTGGTATGGGACCAAGACTTCTTAGCAGAGTTGCAAAAAGTGGCACAAGATATTCAATTAAGGCACTTCCTTTTGGCGGTTCATGTGCAATGCTTGGTGAAGATGAAGATAATGCAGAAAAAGGTTCTTTTAACTCTAAACCTTTATGGGCAAGAATGGCAATTGTTGTTGCAGGACCTTTCTTTAACTTTATTCTTGCATTTTTATTGGCCTTAATTGTTATCGGTTACAACGGCATTGATATTTCTTACGTTTCTAAAGTAACAGAAGGCAGTAATGCATACGAGGCAGGACTTAGAGAGGGAGACAGAATTACTAAATATAACGGAGCTACAGTTTCAGTAGGACGTGAAATTTATTTGGAAGATTATGTTAGCCCACTTGACGGAAGTGATATTTCAGTTACTTTTGTAAGAGATGGAAAGAAGCAGACTATTAGTTATGCACCTGACAGTGAAGAACGTTATATAGTTGGCATTTCATATTATGAAACAGATTCAAAGGCTACTATTAGTAGTGTTCCTGAAGGTTCAGCAATGGATCAGGCAGGAGTTGTTGCAGGAGATGAAGTTGTGGAAATTAACGGTACAAAGATTTCAACAGGAAAGGATTTAAAGGAATATATTGATGCACATCCTTTTGGAAAAGAAGAAATCAATATTACTGTTAAACGTAATAATAAAGAAAAGAAAGTAGTTGTAGTTCCACAGATGACTAAGCTTTACAGCAGCGGATTTGTTTATAATCTTGCAAGAGATAAGCAGTCTGTAGGCGGAGTTTTAAAATATAGTCTTGTGGAAGTGAGATATGAAATTAATACAGTTCTTAAAAGCTTAAAGATGCTTGTAACAGGAAAGGTTTCAGCTAATGAAGTATCAGGTCCGGTAGGTATTGTTAATGGTATTGGAGATACTTACAACCAGACTAAGTCAGAAGGCTTTATGGTTACTTTGTTCACAATGATTAATCTGGCAATTATGCTTAGTGCAAACCTTGGTGTAATGAACCTTTTACCTATACCGGCATTGGACGGTGGAAGATTATTCCTTTATATTGTAGAGCTTATTATTAGAAGACCTATACCTAAGGACAAAGAAGGAATGATACACTTTATAGGATTTATTTTGTTAATGGTGCTTATGGTATTCTTAATATTTAATGATATTAGAAAGATTATTTTATAAGATTGCAAGGTGGCAGGTAATATGTATAGAGATAATACGAAAGTAATTAAGATTGGCGATAGAGTAATAGGCGGAGGAAATCCTATTCTTATTCAGTCAATGACAAACACAAAAACAGAAGATGTAGAAGCAACGGTTAACCAGATTAAGGAGTTAGAGGCAGCAGGTTGTGACATTATAAGATGTGCAGTTCCAACAATGGAAGCAGCCAAGGCTCTTAAGGAGATTAAGAAACAGATTAATATTCCACTTGTTGCGGATATTCATTTTGATTACAGACTGGCAATTGCAGCAATGGAGAACGGAGCTGACAAGATTAGAATTAATCCGGGAAATATCGGCTCAGTTGAAAAGGTTAAGGCAGTAGTTGATGTGGCAAAGGAGAGAAACATTCCAATAAGAGTTGGTGTAAATAGTGGTTCTCTTGAAAAACACATTCTTGAAAAATATGGAAAAGTTACAGCAGAGGGAATAGTTGAAAGTGCATTAGATAAGGTTAAAATTATTGAAGACTTAGGCTATGACAATCTTGTTATCAGCATTAAGTCATCAGATGTTTTAATGTGTGTTAAGGCACATGAACTTATTGCGGAAAGAACTAAATATCCACTTCATGTAGGAATAACAGAATCAGGTACTGTAACATCCGGAAATATTAAGTCAGCAATAGGACTTGGACTTATTTTAAATCAGGGAATAGGTGATACTATAAGAGTTTCACTTACAGGTGATCCTGTTGAGGAAATAAGAAGTGCTAAGCTTATTTTGAAAACATTAGGACTTAGAAAAGGCGGTATTTCAGTAGTTTCATGTCCTACATGTGGCAGAACCAGAATAGACTTAATAGGTCTTGCCGAAAAGGTTGAAAAGATGGTATCCAAATACGATAATCTGGATATAAAGGTTGCCGTAATGGGCTGTGTAGTTAACGGTCCCGGAGAGGCAAGAGAAGCTGATATTGGAGTTGCCGGTGGAGTAGGCGAAGGACTTTTAATTAAGAAAGGTGAGATTGTTAAGAAAGTTCCTGAGGATATGCTTTTACAGACACTGGAAGATGAATTGAAAAATTGGAGTGAATAATTTGGAGAGAAAGAAGTTTTTTGACGTTTTTCCAGCACTTAAATTAAATGATAATTTGCAGGCTATGTTTGAGGAAGTTTATGTAACACGAGTTTCCTCTAACATGTCTCATGACAAGTTAAGAGTTTATATTGAAAGCAGCAGACTTATTGAAAAGTCTGCTATTTTCACCGTGAGAGATGAAATTATAAGAAATCTCAGAATGGGAAAGCGAATTGGAATTGAAATAGTAGAAAAATATCATTTATCACAACAGTATACAGTAGAAAATCTTCTTGATGCCTACAAGGAGAGCATAGTTATGGAACTTGGAGTAAGAAGTCCCATAGTTTCAACTATGTTTAAAAAGGCTCCCATTCGTTGGGATGGCAATAAGATGATTATTGACTTGGAGGCTAATATTATTTCAGAATCCAGAATGAAGATTTTAAAGGACACAGTTGAAAGAATATTTGCTAACAGATTTGAAATGCCTATTGAGGTAGTTATTGATAAGAAAAGATTTGAAACTAACAGGTTTGCAAAGCAGAATGCCAGACGACTTCAGAACGAGGTTGAGGTGTTGCTTAACAGAGATAACGGACCAAAGGCTAAGAAGGAAGAAAAGAAAGAGGAGGCACCAAAGCCTGTTGTAATCAGAAAGGCAAGCCGTTCAGACAATCCTGAGGTAGTATATGGAAGGGACTTTAAGTTTGAGTCAGATACTAACCTTTGTGATGTTTTTGAAGGCACCGGAGAATGCACGGTAAAAGGTCAGATTATGACAATGGATGAGAGAGAAACAAAGACAGGAAAGTTTATTGTCACTCTTGAAATTACCGATTTTACAGACAGTATTGCCGTTAAGATGTTTTTGGCAGACGGTAATGTGCTTAAGGACTTTAAACAGAAAGTAAAGAAAGGTTCTTTTGTGCGAATTAAAGGTGTTGCCCTTTATGATACATGGGATAAGCAGGTGGAAATCAGCCGTGTTGACGGAATGAAGTCTATTTCTCCATTTGCCACAGAGAAGCGTAAAGATACAGCAGTAGACAAGCGTATTGAACTTCATTGCCATACTAAGATGAGTGATATGGATGGTGTAAGTGAATGTAAAAAAATTGTACGTCGTGCTTATGAGTGGGGACACAAAGCCATTGCCATAACAGACCATGGTGTTGTACAGGCTTTCCCTGATGCATGGCATGAATATGAAGCTATTGAAGCTGAATGTGAAAAGGCAGGCAGGGAATGTGACTTTAAGGTTATATATGGTGTTGAAGCTTATCTTGTAGATGACTTAAAGGATATGATTGTTAATCCTAAAGGTCAGCATTTAAATGACAGGTATGTTGTTTTCGACTTGGAAACTACAGGTTTTAGTGCAAAAAGCGACAAGATTATAGAAATTGGTGCCGTTAAAGTTGAAAACGGAAAGATTATTGACAGATTTAGCACTTTTGTTAACCCTGAAATTCCTATTCCTTTTAGAATTGAAAAGTTAACAAGCATTAATGATGAAATGGTTATTGATGCACCGAAGATAGAAGAAATATTGCCCCAATTTATGGAGTTTTGTAAGGACTCGGTTATGGTTGCCCATAACTCAGACTTTGATATGAGTTTCATAGAAGCCAATTGTAAAAGACAGGACTTGGAATGTGATTTTACAGTAATTGATACAGTTGCAATGTCAAGATACCTTATTATCGGACTTGGACGGTATAAGCTTGACAATGTGGCAAAGGCTTTGGGCATTGTTTTGGATCATCACCATAGAGCGGTAGATGATGCAGAATGTACGGCACTTATTTTCTTAAAATTATGTAAAATGCTTGAAGGCAAGGGGATTGATAACCTTGATGAATTAAACAGACAGGGAAAGCAGTCAAAGAACTTAATTGACAAACTTCCTGCCCATCACGCAATTATCCTTGTAAAAAATCAGGTTGGAAGAGTAAATCTTTACAAGTTGATTTCAAAATCACATATAGAAACTTTTGCAAACAAAAGACCAAGAATCCTAAAAAGTGATTATCTTGAATTAAGTGAGGGACTTATTATCGGTAGTGCCTGTGAAGCAGGTGAGTTGTATCAGGCAATTCTTCATGGAAAAAGCCAGCAGGAAATAGCACGTCTTGCTGAATTTTATGATTATTTTGAAGTGCAGCCAATTGGAAATAATGAGTTTATGTTAAAAACAGGTGATCCTGAAATAGATGACAGAAAGAAGTTTCTTGTTGATTCAGTAGAAGAACTTCAGGAAGTTAATAAGAAGATTATTGACTTAGGAAAGAAGTTTAACAAAATGACAGTTGCAACATGCGACGTTCATTTCCTTGATCCGGAAGATGAAATTTACAGACGAATTATCCAGTGCGGTAATGGCTTTAAAGATGCAGACAATCAGGCACCTTTGTACCTAAGAACAACAGATGAAATGCTTAAGGAATTCGATTATCTTGACAGTGATTTGGCAGAAGAAATTGTTATTAAAAACCCTGCCCGAATCAACGATATGATAGAGAACATTTCACCTATTCATCCTGACAAATGTCCACCTGTATTGGATAATTCAGAAGAAAACTTGCGTAATATTTGTTTTGAAAAGGCACACGATATGTACGGCGAGAAATTGCCTAAAATAGTTGAGGACAGACTGGAAGTAGAACTTAACTCAATTATCGGTAACGGATATGCGGTTATGTACATAATGGCGCAGCGTCTTGTTTGGAAGTCTAATGAAGACGGATATTTGGTAGGTTCCAGAGGTTCCGTTGGTTCTTCTTTTGCAGCAACAATGTCAGGTATAACAGAGGTTAATCCTTTGGCACCCCACTATTATTGTACAGAGTGTAAAAGTTCATTCTTTGAAGACGAAGTTACAGTACCTGATGAGGCAGACAAAGAAGCAGTGAAGGAGATTCAGGATACAATAAGACAGTTAAAGGAAGACGGTGGTGTAGGACTTGACTTGCCACCAAGAAAATGTCCTTATTGCGGAAAGGATATGTGCAGAGATGGTTTTGAAATTCCTTTTGAAACATTCTTAGGTTTCGGTGGAACAAAGGAGCCGGATATTGACTTGAACTTCTCAGGAGAATATCAGTCCAATGCCCATGCGTATACGGAAGTTATGTTTGGCAAGGGACACACATTTAGAGCAGGAACCATAGCCGGACTTGCAGAAAAAACAGCTTACGGTTATGTAAAGAATTATTACGAAGAACACGGACAAATAAAGCGAACAGCAGAAATTGACCGAATTTCAAGAGGGTGCCAGGGAATCCGTAGAAGTACGGGACAGCATCCGGGTGGTATTGTTATTGTTCCAAGAGATAAGGAAATATATGAATTTACCCCTATCCAAAAACCGGCAAATGATATGACAACTGATATTATTACAACTCATTTCGAATATCATGCCATTGATGCCAACTTATTGAAACTTGATATTCTGGGACACGATGATCCTACAATGATCAGACGTCTTGAAAAGTTGACAAATACTAACGTTAACAGAGATGTTCCAATTAATGATCCAAAGGTAATGTCTTTGTTTACAGGCCCGGAAGCACTGGGAATAACATCAGATGATATAGATGGATGCCCAACAGGTTCGTTGGGACTTCCTGAACTTGGTACAGACTTCGTTATTCAGATGCTGGTTGATACAAAGCCTACTAAGATTTCTGATCTTGTTAACATATCAGGTTTGTCTCACGGAACAGATGTATGGCTTGGAAATGCCCAAACATTAATTGAAGAGGGCAGATGTACAATTTCAACTGCTATCTGTACCCGTGACGACATTATGGTATATCTTATGCATAAAGGCATTGAACCACAGGTAAGTTTCCAGATAATGGAGCATGTACGAAAAGGTAAAGGCCTTCAGATATACAAGGACAAAAAGAGTGGCAAGGAAATAAACGAAGAGGAAGTAATGCACCAGCATAATGTTCCTGACTGGTACATTGGTTCATGTAAAAAGATTAAATATATGTTCCCTAAAGCTCATGCGGCAGCATATATTATGATGGCACTTAGAGTTGCCTGGTATAAAGTTTACATACCACTTGCTTACTATGCTGCATACTTTGCCATTAGAGCAAAAGCATTTAACTACGAAACAATGTGTCGAGGCAAGGAAAAGCTTGAATATTATATGGCTGACTTGAAACGAAAGAAAGCAAATCACGAAATAGCTAAGAAAGATGAAGACGCTCTTGGCGACATGAAAGTTGTACAGGAAATGTACGCCAGAGGATTTGAGTTCATGCCTATAGACATATACAAGGCTAAAGCACATGAATTTCAGATTATAGACAACAAGCTAATGCCAAGCCTTGACACAATAGAAGGCTTAGGCGAAAAGGCTGCCGATGGTTTGGTAGAAGCAGTAGCAAATCAATCAGGCCCATTTGTTTCAAAAAATGAATTGCGAGAAAAAAGCAAGCTAAGTAAGACAGTAATAGAAACAATGTCAAGTTTGGGACTGCTGGAAGGAATGCCGGAAGACAGCCAGTTGTCAATATTTGACTTCTAGGGTGAAGAGTGGAACAGAGAATATAGAAGTAAGGATGAAGGACTGCCCGCTGGGCAGTCCTTTGTTGATGGGGGAGCATGGTAGCTGAAATATTATACGTGAATATTATACGTGAATATTATACGTGAATTTTATATTAAAAAGCACTTGCAAAATTTGCTAAGATTGTTATAATAGTAAAGTGTCTTGTGCAAAAAGCACAGTGTCATAAAAATGGCTCGTTGGTCAAGTGGTTAAGACGCCGCCCTCTCAAGGCGGAATCACGGGTTCAATTCCCGTACGAGCTGTATCAGAATCGCTTATGAATGGGCGATTCTTTTTTTGATTAATAAGAAATTCCTATGCAACAGATATTAATTAGAAAATCTCTTTATGCTCCCATTGAAATGCTAATTATTTAGTGATAAAACCACCCTATAAAAATGCTTTTATATATTAAGGATTAGAGATGAAAAATAAAAAACATATTGATAAGACAGAACATAAAAATAATGAAAACAGTATTGAACAGCTTGAAAAAAATAAAGAAATACGACATAAACTTATAAAAAATGAGATTTTAATAGTATGTATTATCATTGCTTTATTAGTTGCCACAGTTGCATGGCTGGTTAGTAATAAGAATGCACAGGCAAAAAGCACTGAATTATCAGCCGTAGGAGCACCGTTCTACCTTGCTACGAAGGAAAGTGATGATGGAGCAGAGGATGATATCTTGCATAATAAATTAAATGTTATGAAAGGAACCAAAACTGAAAGTTATAATGGGGAAAAATATTTTATTGTAGAAAACGGAATTACCTCTATGCAGATAGACAGTGATAATAATATGAATAATCAGCAATCGAACGCTAACGGACTTAAGCCCGGAGCATCAGGGAAGATTACTTTTTATGTAATTCCTAAAAAAGAGGATGTAAAGAATTTTCACTTTCAATAAAGTTAATTCCATATAAAACTACAGATAATAAAACAGATACAGCTATAGAAAGTGAATCAGGAAATGAAGATTTCCAACTACAAGAAGTAAGTGATGAATCAGTATGTGAACTTTTAAAGGGACATATTCTTTTTTTTGAAAATTATACGGAACAGGATGGATATACAAAGCCAATTAAAGATAAAAAATTTTTAATTAAAAGTGATTCGGATGGTGGATATCAGATAGATGTTCCAATAACTGTAAATGTTTATTGGGTATGGCCAAATTCATTTAGAGATTTTAGGGGAATACCTGATGACGGAAAATTGTTCAATACAGAGGTGTCGGAATTCTTTGTAGAAAAAATTAATGATGAGATAAAAAATAAATCTGAAACAAGCAAATTTTTCTACAATTATAATTGGAGTCATCTTAATCTGAAGGCTGATGAAAAAATTAGTTTTAGTACTTTAAATGCATCACAGTTTAAGTATCTTGCTAATTGGTATAATGCTGCGGATCATATGATTGGAGTTAATGTAGATTATATGTATTATGAAGTTGAATGCAAGGAATAATAGAACTAAATTACGGAGATGGTGCATATGGAAACAAAATTACACAAAAGAAAAACATTTATGGTTACAATACTTATAATGATTGCTTTAGTAATAGCTGTTGGCTATGCTTGGTTTGCATATAAACATAAACTAGCTTCCCTTACAAAAGTAAATTCACCTGGAGATGTTTCAATTGCCGGTGTACACGGCGGAGAAATGAATGGAATCAACTTATCATATGAAAGTAAGGATGTAAGCAGTAGCAAAATTGTTACTGTACAAAATGTAATTTGTATTAGAAGTAATAGTGATGAAGTACGCTTAGAAGTCGCACATACTCAAAATGTGGAAGGACTGGTATTAAAACTTTATCCGGCTACTGAAAGTGAAGGAACAACATCTTCTGAAGAAAACACATCAACCATTTGTAAAAAATATAAAGATAAAAATTATTACTATTCGTATTATCCTAATAAAGGATATTCTACAGATGGTAATAGTGGTTTGGAGTTACTTATAAAAAATGAAGGAAAGGGTCAGACTTATACATATGGAGATAATGAAACAAGAGTGCAGAGTCAGGCTGTGCCAATTTACTGGGAAAGCAAGGAGTATGTTCCTCTTGAGGAAACAAAAAATAACATGAATAATTCAAATCTTACAAATTACAATTATTATAAATATTTTATTGTAGAAGCCAGTTGGCGGGAAACGGACAAAGAAACAGATATTGTGTATGTTATGGCAAAACAGTAAGAAATCTTATTACGAGGAACAAATGATAAAAAGAAAAAATAAAAAAGAAAAAAAGATTATATTAATATTGGTGGGGATCCTATTTTCTTTGGCAATTATATATGCAGCATATGTTTCAATGGGATACCAAAAAGCGGTCATCGCTACAGCACAAAAGGTAATCCCATTTTCATCAAACTATTTGCTACAGATAGACCAAAGAGATAATATTACTTACAGTAAGGTAATTCCAAGTTAAAAATATGAGAATGATAAAGCGATATTTACAATTACTGTTAATAATTACTCGATTACAGGCAATTCTGCTACAGCAGAGGGGGTTATTACGTATGTTGCACAGTTTATGTTTAAAGGTGAAAAACAAGGATGTATTATCACTAATAAAGGAAATGATAGTATTCCCAATGAGTCTGGAATAGTAACTTATAATGACACGTTGCCATTAGGAAGAAACACAAATACTTATACAGTTAGTGTTCCGGTTGAAAACCTGGGAAAAGTGACTGTTGAAGTTTCGGTTAAACCGGACAGTGATTCATTAGAGTGGACAGATAACAAAATGCTTGCTGCAGAAATTACACCGGTGAAGGTTAGTGAAAAGATTGGGTTTGCCTGTAAAAGTGGATTTAGTGATAGCGAATTAAATAATAAGCAACCTTATGATTATTCTGCTTTTCGATATTATATAGAGATAAATTCAGGACAAGCCCAGATTACGCTTAAATGGAATGACAAATATGTAAAACCGGATAATCTTTTTTTAGAGTCTTTAGGAGATGGAATCACAATAAAAACGGACGGGGATTACAAAGTTATAGTGTTTACCATGGATTATGCTGATAAGTCAACTATAAATACTATTTTTTATCGTAAGAAAGGAAGAAATTCTAACGAAGATTGGCAGAAAACATGGGACAATATGAAAAATGTTGTTGTAGTAGATGCTAAAGAAATAAAGAATAATTAATAGAGAAAGATTAATTTGGAGTGATGATAATGGTGAGACGATGGAAAAGAGTCATGGCTTTTCTTATAGCCATCATATTTTGTATAAATTGTGTGATGAATATAGGCGTGAAAGGTACTTATGCTGAAAATTCAAATAAAGATAGCAACACAGAAGAAGTGCATACATCTGCAGAAGAAAAAGAAGATACAACCGAAATAGAGAAGGAAACTACTTCAAAGGCAGAAAAAAATAAAAGTGATGGAGATTTGTCTGTAGACAAAAATGAAAAAACAACAAATAAAACGGAAGATGATGAAAGTAAAACGAAAGCTGTTAACAACACAATTTTAGATTGGGATACATATAAGTCAAAAACAACTTTGGTTACCGTAGATGATACAAATAAAAGAATATATGTTAAAACAGGAGAAGCACTTACATTACTTTCAAATTGTTCGGCAGAGAACTATAAAGACTACATAATTTCATTAGATAGTTCAGTTACCGGAGGTGCAATAGAGATTCCGTTTACATATGATGGGTATGAGTTTAAAGGATTGGGAACTAAAGAATGTCCTTTTGAAGGAAATTTTAATATTGCTAACATTAAGATTCAATCTACTTTATTTGCAGGATTATTATGATCAATTGATGGTTACAGACTGTAATAATAATACAATTGAAGCAGGAGAATCAAATGATCTGATTGAAAAAATGGGACTTACATTTGCAAAATTTGATTCAAACAGAGGTGTAATGCTCCCTATTGAAGATACTGGCAAAATAACATTTTCTACTAAAGGTTTAGATTTTGCCGGAGAACATAATGTTAAGTTTACACATGATAATTTGTCATGTACGGTTAAAGTATTAACAAAAGGTAGAGAAAATGAAAATAAAGTAAATGTAATCAATAGTCCAACAGGACAGTTTGACTCCAAAAAGCCTTTCAATGGAGATTTTGGAACACTTTATGGTGATGCTGTTTATAATTATAAATTAACGGATACTAGTCCATTACAGTCAAATGTGGAATTGATTTTAAATGAAATTAAAAATGGCAGTGTAGCAACTAATAGTAACAGAGTATTATACACTACCACAAATGCTACCAATTTTAACATTGAAAAAAAGATTTCTACATATAAAAGGCAAATGGATAATACAACGTTTGATAGTGATTTTCGAGTTCTTTTGGTTAATGGTACTTCTGACAGTATTACAAAAGACATTACTGATTATTTGAATATTATTACCAATGGTGGATACAGCAGTGCAGTAGAGAACGAATCTGTAGATGTAGTAAGCCAAAATTATAAATTTGAGAGTGGAAAGTTTATAATTAATAATGATGCAAAAAAGTATTCATTACGAATTTCAAAAGGATCAAATTCAATTTCTTATTATATGGGAAATGATTATGATAATGGTAAGGACCAGTTTACTTTATTGACAGTAACATTTAAATCAGGAAATCATTCTTATACAGTGTATGTACCTATGGTTGTTCGAAGAATTGTGCAGATTGATTTTTCTGCAACGTTAAGTGAGGAGAGTATTTTTACTTCTTCTGCATATGATAACTTGAAATCACATGTTCTTGTTGATTATGACAGTTATATGACAGGATACTTGACATGGACGTATGATCAATCCCAAGGTGAAAATGTTGTATTTGACTGGCAGAGTTACATGGAAGCAGGTGCAGATTTAACTAAAGGATTTGAAAAGACAGTACAGTTTGACTTTTTGAAGCAGAATGAATATCTTCCTACAGGAACAAAGCTTACATTAATTGATACGATGAATCAGGATAAGATGTATTCCTATGATATAACTGCAGAAGACATAAAGAAAGATGGAACATTCAGTATTGCATTAAGTAACTTTACTGATGAGGACAATAACTCATATAAGGAAAAAGCCATTAGTGTTCTATATGGTGCTAGGGCTACTACTGATAGCAATGGCAAATTTGTTAAAGCCCAAAAAGGAGAAAATGCAACAGTTATAACTACTGATGGTGAAAAATATCGACTAAAAACAGGAGAGGATGACGAAAGTAAAGATACTTATTCAATCACCTTGGCAAATCAGGGAAAGGCAGTATCTGAGAACTTTTACCTTATAGTCAATGTACCAAAGAATAAGGCTGAAGAGGCGAAAATTGAAGGAATTAATGGGGCAGTAAAAACCATAGTAAATACTGAGGCTGCACCATGTTCAGTTTTGCAGGTACATAGATATGATAATCATAAGACTGATAATGGATTGAATACAGAGAGTACATTTAGTATTCTTTCTGCATATAGTCAGGAATTAGTAGATGAATCAAGTGATTATGTTAAGAAATTAAGAACTTCATCAGAAACGGCATATGTAGATACAGACAGGCAGGTAAACATTAAATTGCTTGACAAGATTAGCTTTAATTCAAAACAGGCATATGGAGATGATGATAAGTTATATCAGGAGTTTTTAATCACGCCATATAGTGGCAGTGTAATGGAAAGTTTTTTGGATGATGCAACTAGTGTAAATGTTAGTTTTAGAGTTTATTCACAGAATTCTGCCGGTGAAAAGACGTATTATTCATACGATAATGCTAATACCAAACTGATACAAAGTAATTCATCTGCTATTGCATGTTCTTATAATGTTCAAACAACGCAGGACAGATTAAAGCTGGTAATGGGGACTGAGAATTCAGAAGATGCAGCAATTGATTTATCTGAGATACGTAAAGCAATTGCCAGTGAAACAGGTTCTAAAATTTGTATTGAGGCGGAAATTAAGATGACATTGTCAGATATTAGTATAAGCAAACTTGTACCGTCATCTAAATTGGTGTCAGGTAATCCTCAAGCGTTTATGAATTTTCAATTTGTCTCACGTCTTTCTAAGTCAAAGACCACATTTAATGAGAGTAGTTGGAGAGTTAGCAGTGATGGAACCGGCAAATATTATAGAGATAATACTGGGTATGTTGATATGTCTTTTTCGGGAGATGACAAACAGCAGTTGGGCATTAATTTAAATAATTTGCCTTACAGTGGACCTCAGACAATTGAAGGTACAGTGGCTATTGATTTCAGACAGATGGATGGATGGGAATCGATTATAAAAAATGCTAAAGAAATACAATTTTCTTTTGAACTGAAGCAAAAACAGGATACAAAAGAGTATATAAAATTGGATGCACCATCATCACATATTGCCGGATTAGAAGTAGGTGTATTGAATTCATCAACTGAAGAATATAATTATAGTTCAATTTATGAAAACTGGAGTTGGATTCAGGAAAATAATTCAGGCTTTAAGAATATGCAGGAAGGTGTATTCCGTCTTCCGGTTAGATGGAAGGTAAAAGTGGATTCTGAGCGAGATACGTTCTATTATGCAAACTATCGCTTAGTTGTAAATGTATCTTTAATCGACCAAGATGGTAACAAAATTGAATTCTCTGTAGCAGATAGTGAAAAAAATATTAGACAAACAGGTGTGTTGACTGATTTTGTTACTTATACTGTTGCAAGAATTGTTGTGGAGTAAAATGGTATTGCGTATGAGTTGACTCTTCAATAAAAGAAAATAGAAGGGGCTGGATGTTACTTTTCAAGAAAGTGGCATCCAGTTTTTTATTAGAAATTGATTTGATGACAGACGTTACAATTAATCGAGCGAAAGCTGTTACAAAAGAGGAAGTCGGACTTTTAGAATTAAATGATCTATTTGAATATAGAATGGAAAATCCGTATATGTTCACAGGTAAGGTTGAGAGAGTAAGAATACGTATAGATGCAGATCAATTCACACAGGTTGTGGATTGGTTCTCAGATCGCTTTAAGGTTGTAGGATACGATGTGGACGAAAACAAGTATTTTGATATAGAACTCAAAGTAAATCTTAATAGTTTTACTTTTTGGGTATTGCAATATAGCGGATGTGTAGAAGTTCTTGACAGAGGAAAAAAAGGCGAGAAATCCTATAGAAATAAGATTAAAGAAACATTGAAAAAAGCATTGGAAAAGTATGAGAAGGATGAAAGATGAAGATAGTTAGTCTGAATATCAATAGTTTTGGTGGTGATGGTGAATCATTTGAATAAATGAAGAAAAATCTTGCAAGAAAAGATTATGGCGGGAATTTAACAAAGGAATGTAAATATCAAAGAGGAGAATTTGCCCTCCTTTTTCTCCTCCTCTAAAAGCTTACGAGCATGATATAATCATAATCGAAAGCAAAATCAAAATCAAGAAAGAGAGGTTAACGTAATGATAGTTTTCGACAATCGGAAATTCAGAGAGACATTGAAAAGCATAGTAGAGAAAAAGGAACTTAATGGAGATAGGATAGATTCTAAAAACCAGTTATATATGCGGATAGGTGAAGCACTGCATGTATCACCAGACACAGTCAAATATTGGCAGAGGGACAAGTCCAGTGGACCAGATCCTAGAAACCCAGAGCTTTTGAAGAAATTGGAACATTATTTAGGATATCCTACTAGTGCTTTGCAAAAGAAGATAAACATAGAGGAAGAGGAAACGGAGGATAAGAGAGTGAAAAAAATAAGTGAATTTCAGAAACAGCAGATTATGGATATTTATGAAGCGTTAAAAAAATATGTGAGTGAGATGGATATAGAAAACGAAGATGCATACTACAGAATCAGAGCTGTGATAGAAAGAAAGAAACTGGTTCTTCCGGAGACAATATTTAATGCAATATTGCAGTTTATGGACAATGTCGTTGAGGAATATGTGTTTGAAGCGGAATATCCAGCTTTTACCGAAGAAGAAGCAGAATATGAGAATGGTGTGATGAACATAAAAACAGATGCAGCGTTTAATAAGCTGATGAGTCAGTTCTTAGAAAGACTTCAGGAGCTGGATGAAAAAATAGACCATTTTGCTGTAAACGAATTAAAAGATTATCTTTTAGGATGATTTTTTCGAAAGAATCGATTTGTGCGGATTTAAAAGCTAATCAATATTGTAAAATGGTTGAGTGTAGTAATACATTTGTAGATACAAAGGTATTTTTGAGGTCCTCGGGTGACTGAGGGTATATTTGAGAGTTCAATTTTAAAAGACGTTTCTGTTTTTTATTTTAGTTGGATTGGTGGAAGAGGAAGGTGAAAAGAATTGGAGCGAAAATTTAGTTCGGATTTAGAAATACCCAAATATCTCAAACGGAAAGAAAATGATATATCTAAAGCTAATAAGAAGTCAAAACACAAGCATCAATATGAAGAATGTCTAATTAGATATAAATGGAATTGGGATGAACACAAAATTCATACATCACTTAACAGCTATTGTACTATCTGTGGGAAGATCAATGATAAGATGAAAAATTCTATTGTAAAAGATTATATGCAAAAAGTAGACACACCAGTGGGAAAACGCTATAGACAGATTTCAGAAGATGTATTATATGAAACATATCATGACAGATTACCGGTATTCTTTGTAGAAGATATATGCAAAGATATTTTGCAAAAAACTTCCGTGACTAGTATTGGTGAATTGATGATTAAATGAAAGAAAGTTGAATTAGATGAAATATTATATCAGTGATTTGCATTTGTTTCATGAAAATGCAATTAAATTTGATCATCGTCCATTTGAATCTGTACAGGAAATGCATAAAGTGGTCCTGAAAAATTGGAATGGTCGGGTGACGAATGGTGATTTTGTATATCTATTAGGTGATATGAGTTTGCGAGGAAAAAACGAAGATCTGATTGCTTTTGTGACGCGTCTAAAAGGAAAAAGGTGCTGATTAGAGGCAACAACGATGATGTGTCTGATTACAGGTATCAACAGTCATTTACTGAAATTTGTGATTATAAAGAAATTTATGATTCAGTTGGAAAAGAAAAATATGGATTGGTATTATCTCATTATCCGATAATATCGCAAAAGGATGCCGACAGCTATTGTTACTCACTTCAAATTAGGTGTATATGAGTGGCAAGATCAGTCGGCATTATTTAAAGCATAATAGAAAGAGGTGCGGATATGAAAGAGATATACAAGGACTATTTGTTTGAAAAGCATATTCTTGTCAGTGATGAAGAGAAAGAAGAAAAGTTACAGCTAAACACATCGGGGAAAGCCCGATTGTACTGGTCAAGCATTTTTTATTTTTGCAGTCGACAGTAAAATTTTGATTTAAGAGATTGTCAAAGATTTTATTCTTTTTTCCAGTCTTGTATCCCGGTTTAGAAGACTCGAAAATCTGCATTCATAAGGGCAGAGGCTGAAAGAATATTAAATTCTTATTGCAATATTTGAACTATTTTCAGAATACGTTCTTTTGTCTCACACGTTACATTTGTGAAGTTCTGATAATATAGCTCTATCTACAGCAGAAGAAGAGTCGTTATATTAATTCTTTAGTACATAATCAACAGTAGTACCTAAAACATTGCATACATTAACAAGTGTGGTAAGGGAGATTTTAACCTTACCATTTTCTATGTTACTAATATGGCTGGTATTCACTTTAACAGAAGATGCAACAAATTTCTGAGTAAAACCTTTGTGTGTTCGTATTTCTTTTAATTTCTTGCCAATAGAATCGAAATCAATATCCTTCATGAAATCAACTCAAATTATATGATATATAATTGTAATATTTTTATAGCTGTAGTATAATAATCCAAAACTATAAAAAAGTTTGGCTACAGAGTAAAAACAAGCAGAAAGGAGAGAAGATAAGGGTTATAGAAGCAATTATTTTGATAAAAATGATACCCCAAAAGATTTGTTTGGAGCAACTAAAATGGAAGTAAAAAGTTATGCCGGTTATTACACTTCTTACAGGAAAGATTGATTTTAGCAATCTGTTTATTGCACTTGACGGTGGCAGTTATAAAACTTTGGTTGAGGCACAAAAAGCCGGGGCAGCAACACTTAATTATGGAACATTTATTTCAGAACTTATAAACTTTTTGATTATGGCATTTGTAGTATTTATGATTGTGAAGTTTATGAATAAATTAAGAAGAAAAGAGGAACCTGCTCCAGCTACAACAAAGATTTGCCCACATTTCAAATCAGAAGTACATATTGGTGCCAAAAGAAAAAGTTATTATAATAATTAAAACGTTTTTATAAAATTTGAATACCACATAAAAATACAGACCATTTAAAGAAAAAATGAATATTCATATAATTAAAAGGCAGTATAGCGAGATTATTTCCGTAAGGGAAAAGAAAGGAAGGATTATGAAAGAATTTTTTAGTATGGGAAGAACTATGAAAAAATTAATTTCTGTTGTAATGTCTCTGGCATTGTTGCTTACTTCAGCAGGAGTAATTTTTTCAGGTAGTGATGTAAAGGGAGCAGCGGCAGAAGTTGTTTCATCAATGGATTATTATTCAACAAATGATGGACCAACAATTACACATTCAGGAGTTGGTACAGTCAGCTATGGATTTGTAATGCCAAAGTTTAACGGAAAAGCCAGTAGTGAACTTTCCATTGCAGATGTGGAAAAAGACATTCAGGTTTATGTTAAACAGGAAAACGGAACAAATGGTGAATGGAAAAAAATTGAAGATGTAAGTTACTTCAAGTGGAATGACACTTGGGCATGGGAATATCAGTCATGGGGTGGCTGGGTTTGCTGGATGAAACTTACAGAAACAACATATTTCCGTTTCCATGGAAAAACAAATAACATAAATCTTGATTACAAATTGGAACTTAACAAACTTTCAAAGTATAAGCTTACAAATATTTCTACAACAGAAACAAATATTCAGGCAGATACAACAGGTGGTTCAGCTACACATTGGGGAGCATGGACATTTAATGGAGACAAGAGTATCAAGTATGAACAGATTCAGGATGATGTTAACATTACAGTAGACAACAATGACGGAAAAGGATTTGTTCAGTTTTTAGGCAATGCAGCATCAGGATTTCTGTGGGATCAGAACTTTGGATATTACTCAGATGGTGATGGTGGATATTGGTTTACAAATATCAGTTGGTCATTTACATTAAGATTTGCATCAAAGTCAAATCCAAATGTACATCAGGATGTAAAAGTTACATATACAAAGCCAACCAGATCAAATTACAAAATCACAGCATATAATGGCACATCATACGATGCAAGCACAAGTGGTACAGCATCAGTTGGTATTCCACTTCCAAAAATTGGTGGAACAGAAGCTATAAAAGATGATTTGGATTTATTTAAATACGAAGTTAAGGTAGATGGAAAGTGGATTCCACTTACAGATGTTGCAGCCTGTGGATGGGTATATGAAGGAAGTGGTTACAACAAATATTCACTAAGCAGTCAGTGGGGTTATTTTGTTGATCATGTTTATGGACTTTGGCTCCAGCCTGTAAGACAGGATACAGAAATAAAAGTCACATATCCTATTGATGGTAAAAAAGGTGGAGATGCAAGCAATAACTATGTATTGTATACAATTAAAGGAAATACATCTTATAAGCCAACACTTCCATCAGATATGTCAGATATTAAAGTAAATGACAATTCAAATGCATATACACCGGCAGGTTGGAAGATGATTTTCAATGATGAATTTGATGGTGCATCTCTTGACACAAGCAAGTGGTCATATGATGAAGGATTCTTACTTAAAGAAGACGATATTAACACAGCCGGTTGGGGAAATCAGGAACTTGAATACTACACAAGAGACAATGTATCAGTAAAAGATGGTGCATTAAATATTCTTATGAAAAAGCAGTCAAAGGTATTTACAGAAAAAGGTGATCCATCTAAGAAAGCAACTGCTCAGTATTCATCAGGAAAGATTACAACAAAAGATAAATTCTCAGTGAAATACGGACGAGTTGATTTCAGAGCAAAAATGCCTACAGGTACAGGCATATGGCCTGCTATGTGGATGCTTCCAAATGACTCACGTTATGGTTCATGGCCATTATCAGGTGAAATAGATGTATTTGAAGGACGTGGAAGAACACCAAATATGGTATTTGGTACATTACATTATGGTGCACAGTGGCCAAATAATATTAATACATCAGATGCATTTAACATAACACGAGATGGTAATAAAAAGACAGGCATTGACGACTGGCATGTATACAGTGTTCAGTGGGATGCTGAAAATATTAAGATTTACTGTGATGGCAAATGCTATTTCAAATGTACATATGGTGAGTGGTATTCAGGCTCAGACAGAGGAAATGCATATGCACCGTTTGACCAGAGATTTTACCTTATTTTAAATCTTGCAGCAGGTGGAACATTTGACAGTGGTTATGTACCTGACAGCAGTTTTACATCAGGAACAATGTTAGTTGATTATGTTCGTGTTTACCAGCGTATGGTTAAGGCAGGAGAAGACGAGAAGGCAGACAAGAATGCAGGAGTTTCTACAAATGGAGCAAAGGATGGTCTTTATGGAGATTATAAGATTGGGAAAGGTGTAACGCCGGTTACCCCAGGAACAACAAATCCAAGTGAAACAAAACCTGAGGGAACAACAAATCCAAGTGAAACAAAACCTGAAGGAACAACAGCCTCTTCAACAACAAAGAAAATACAGAAAAAGACTCCAAACAAAGCATTAAAAACAACAGTTGTAAAGAAAGCAACAAAGAAGAAAAATGCAAAGAAAATCAGGCTTTCATTTAGAAAAGTTAAAGGTGCTAAAAGATATCAGGTACAGGTTTCTAAGAATAAAAAGTTTACATCAGTTATTGAAACAAAGACAGTAAAGAAATATAAAAAAGTAACAATTTCTAAAAAAGCATTTGAAAAGAGAAAGAAACTTTTTGTACGAGTTAGAGCCGTTGGCTGCAAGAAGTGGTCAAAACCTAAAAAAGTTAGAATTTTAAAGAAATAATAATTAAAAAATAAAGTAGACCGTTATATTATAAAAATTTCATTATAATGATGAAGTTTTGGCTCTTTGTCAAGAGTGGGGGTAAAAAGATTTTTTACACAGTTGTGAACCATTGTTCACAACTGTGTTTTCTCTTTTGAAAGCCTTGATTTTATTGGGGTTCTTGGAGGGAAGCATAGAATTTACACCTTATTTATACCTTTGGAAGACTGGATCGGAATAATTAAAAAGTTGTCATAATTCAATTGGTCAAAAAATAATACTACACTCAAAATCAATTAAAAAATCAATCGTAAAAAA